>Ga0207757_100059_pt1 | contig 88617 bp, 82 predicted proteins | sample A23P3SouthBayCA_2_FD_187752 | JGI IMG/M metagenome (GOLD analysis project Ga0207757, IMG submission 187752) | Aerobic enrichment media microbial communities from Eden Landing Ponds, California, USA - A23 P3 (2) (SPAdes) | ecosystem: Environmental > Aquatic > Marine > Unclassified | place... | reverse complement strand
CCCGTGGACGGGTTCGAACATCGACGGGTGGTCGTTGCCGGGGTCGATGTTCGCCGACGGCGCCAGCCCCATGCTCCCGGTGACGATGGCGCCGATGTCAGTGAGGATGTCGCCGAAGAGATTCGAACAGACCACCACGTCGAACTCGTGGGGGCGACGGATGAAGTCCATGCTCGCCGCGTCGACGAGCAACCGCTCGACGTCCACGTCGGGGTACTCCTCGCTCACCTCGTCGACGATGTCGTCCCAGAACACCATTCCGTGGGCCTGTGCGTTCGACTTGGTGACGTTCGTCAGGTGGCCCGAGCGCTCGGTCGCCGCCTCGAAGGCGGCACGGACGATGCGCTCGGTGCTGCGACGGGTGTAGACGGCGCTCTGGACGGCCACTTCGTTGGGGAAGCCCGCGTGTTCGCGTCCACCCACGTCCGCGTACTCGCCCTCCGTGTTCTCGCGGAAGACCAGAACGTCGATATCGCCGCCCTCGTACCCCTTCAGGGGGCTGTCGACGCCCTCGAAAAGGATCGCCGGACGCTTGCAGATCGACTGGTCGAAGCCCTTGCGGATCGGGAGCAGGAGGCCGTTGAGCGTGATGTGGTCCGGCACGTCGGGATGGCCGACGGCGCCGAGCAAGATGGCGTCGTGGGCCGCCAGCCGGTCGAGACCGTCGTCGGGCATCATCGCGCCCTCGTCGAGGTAGCGTTCGGTCCCCCAGTCGTAGCGCGTGGCTTCGATATCGAACCCGTGTGCGTCGGCGACAGTGTCGAGCAGCGGCATGGCCGCGTCAACGACCGTCGGACCGATTCCATCGCCGGGAATGAGCGCGATGTCGTACGACATGGCCGCCGACTCGGACGACGCACACAAAAAGATACAATACTCCGCCCGAGGGAGCGAGCGGGGGACTACGCGGTCGGATCGAGCGCCGTCGACGACCCTGGCTGTCCGCCATCCGCGAGGGCGCGGTGGAGGTACGGATCGTCGAAGGGAAGACTGTCGATGCGGTCGGCCAGCCGCGAGAGCTCCTCTTCCAGGGCCGCGTACGCCGGGTCAGCCCGAAGGACGGACGGGGACTCCGACTCCAGGAGTGCTGCCCGCTTCGAGAGGCTCGAAAGGTACTGCTCGACCGTCTCACAGACGGCCTCTCGGCGAACGAGCGACTGTACGAGGTCGACGTACTCCTCCCTCGTCACCGGCTTTGTGAGGTAGGCGTCGATGTCGAGGTCGACGATGCGCACGTCGGGGGTCGCCGCCGACACGAACGCGACGCGGATGTCGTAGTGACGAGCACGGAGTTTCTCAAGCGCTTCGTCGCCCGAGACGCGAGGCATGTGCCGATCGAGGATCGCCACGTCGATGCTGTCGTCACATTTACTCAACGCCTCGGCACCACACCTCGCGCTGACGACGTCGACGTCGAGATCGGCGAGCCACGTCTCGTAGAGGTCGAGAAGCGCCGTTTCATCGTCGACGATAAGCACGCGCGGCGTGTCAGTCATCAGCGGTCACCCCCTTGGTTGCCGTTGCCGCCCGAGTTACCGCCACCGGAACTGCCACCCGAATTGCCGCCACCGGAACTGCCACCCGAATTGCCGCCACCGGAACTGCCACCCGAATTGCCGCCACCGGAACTGCCACCCGAGTTACCGCCACTAGAACTGCCGCCAGCGTCGTCGTCGTCCGAACCACCGGAGTTGCCGCCGCCAGCGTCCGAGTTACCATTATCCGAGCCACCGTTGCCGGAGTTCCCCGCATCGTCACTCGAACCGCCGGAGTTGCCGCCGCCAGCGCCTGAGTTACCGTTATCCGAGCCACCGTTACCGGAGTTTCCCGCATCGTCACTCGAACCGCCGGAGTTGCCGCCGCCAGCGTCCGAGTTACCGTTATCTGAATCACCGTTGCCGGAGTTTCCCGCATCGTCACTCGAACCGCCGGAGTTGCCGCCGCCAGCGTCCGAGTTACCGTTATCTGAATCACCGTTGCCGGAGTTCCCCGGGTCATCCTCATCGTTCCCGGCCTCACCGGAGTTCCCCGGATCATCGTCGTCGTTTTCGTTCCCGGCCTCACCGGAGTTCCCCGGATCATCGTCGTCGTTTCCATTCCCGGCCTCACCGGAGTTCCTCGGATCGTCCCCGCCGTTTCCGTTCCCGGCCTCTTCCGGGGGGCCAGCACTGGTCGACTGATTACCGGCGTTCCCGTTGCCAGCATCCTCCGGTGGACCGGCGTTCTCGTTAGCGTTCTCGTTATCCTCCGGCGGACCGGCGTTCTCGTTGCCGGTCTCCTCGTCTTCGTCGTCTTCGTCGTCTTCGTCGTCTTCGTCGTCTTCGTCGTCACCCCGTGCCGGTTCCGGAAGGTCGTCCGGACCACGTTCGGGGTCGAGTTCGCGTCCGGGGTTGTCGCCAGCGACCTGTCGCGCGATTTCGGCGACTTCGGGGCCGCTGAGTTCGTCGGCGTCCTGTCGCAGGCGATCGAGTTCCTCGCGATTCACGCCGTTGGATTCGAGTTCCTCGTCGGGAAGGTCACGAGTGATCCGTTCGCTCGATTGGATCTGCGTCTTGACCGTCCGAATCTGAGCGGCCGTGACCGCCATCCGGGCGCGGTACTCGCCCGAGGAAATATCACCAGACTGTCTGGACGTCCGGAGTTCGGACTGGCGTTCGCGAAGCTCTCGAAGTCGGCCGCGGACCGTGTTGACCTCCGTTGCCACCACGGCCGCCTTCGACGCGTTCGATTCTGCGCGGGACACCCGCGTCACGAGCGTCCGTTCTTGGATTTCACCCTCGATTTCGGCGCCCTGCACGCCGACGACGCCGGCCAGTCGCTGCCCGGGAGCGATCGATTCGTTCGCCCCCGATTCGGACTGCGCGGTGCCGTTTGCCGTCGTCTGTTGTGCTATCCGCTCCCCGCCGGCCATCGACCCCGTCTCAGTCGTGGTCGCCGTCGTCGTCGACTGCCCCGTAGCCGACGCCGGGAGTGCCACCGTGCTGACGGTGACAACGACGACGAGCGCGAACACGACGACATCCGGAACGTCTCGGCTCATCACGGCCAGTCGTACGGGAGTCGACCCAATAAACCGGGACGAACCTCAAGAATGCTTAATCCGGATTAAACCCGGAGTAGGATCGGCCTGAACGACCGCAGTCCGTCGATTAGGGAGAGAGTCACCGAAGCTACGAATCCTCATCAGGAAGCTTCAACACGTTCTCGCGACCGAGCCGGAAACCTTCGAGGCTACCATCGTCACGCAGGTCGCGGACGATCTGGCTCGTGCGGGCCTCCGTCCAGTCGAACGCCTCGACGATTTCCTGCTGTTTGACCCGGCCGCCTTGCTCGCGGACGAACTGGAGGACGCGCTCCTCGTTGCTCAGGAGATCCTCGCGGGCCTCGGCGTCCGTGGCCGGAGCGCCCTCGGCATTATCACCATCGGTGTCACTGGTCGACGCGTCGGGGTCGGCGTCCGCGTCCGCGTCGGCGGCCCCCCCCAGACGGTCGCGGTACCGCCACGCGATCGCGACGACGAACAGGAAGCCGACACCGAGGAGGGGAAGCATCGTTCCGCCGCCGTCCGTCCCGGGCGTGGCGGTCCCGCCGTCACTGTCCCCGGCGGCCGACGTGGTGACCGCCGACGCGGGCCGGAGGACGATGCTCGGTTCGCCGGAGACGAAACTCGTCTCGGCGCCGCGCCAGACGGCCGCGTTCGACCGGCGCTCGTCGGGGAGGGGTGTCACGTCGGTCGTCGCGTACGTCGTCGGCCACTCGACGACGAGGCGCGTCCGCTGGTCGAGAAAGAGCCCCTCGATGGCGTCACCGACGCGGAGGGTGTCGCCGTCGACGGCGGCGAAGCCGTCCCAGTTGAAGGTGTAGACGACGACGCCGTACTCGGGCGGCGTGCGCGTCTCCGCCCGCACGCCGAAGTCGGACGCGTTCATCTCCCGATCAGTCGCGTTCTCGGCCGCTCCGACGGTCGAGCGCATCCGTGCGGCGAACCGGTCGGAGAAGTTCGAGGGGTTCGCCTCGATATCTTGCTGTAGAGATTCGAACGCGTCGGTCGTGTTCTCGTCGTCGAGGCGGGTCCAGTACTGGACGGTCCACGTCGCGGATCCGTTCTCGTGAACCGAGACGATCAGTCGGACCGAGTCGGTGTCGACACCCTGCTGGAAGATGGGACCGCCGTCGAACTGTGCGGGCGGCCGTGTCGGGGGCGAATCGGGGGCCGACCCGACGGCGCCGATCGCCGGGGCGACCGGCGCCCACAGGACCAGCACTACGACCACGACTGATACCAGGCCACCGGACGAGCGCTCCCACATCTGCGTGGCCCTGATTTTCCCCCGGTCGTAGATAGGTCTTGCCGCTTGGACCGAGATGGCAGAGCTTGCCGCTCAGGAAGAGAGATCGTCCATCACCGATAAATATCAGCTCGTAATACTCGTGCGTATGGAACCGGATACGCAGTCGTCGTGCGTCGGCAAGCGACGGTGCAGTCCGTCGATGCGTGGGGTGAGGACGTGACCCGGCACCGTGCACCCGTCTCGCCGCCGGTCGCCCTGACGATCGCCGGCAGCGACTCGGGAGGTGGCGCGGGCGTGCAGGCCGATCTGAAGACCATGGAGGCCCACGGCGTCTTCGGCACGTCGGTCGTCACCGCGGTCACGGCCCAGAACACGCTCGGCGTCGAGGGGTCACACGTCCTGCCCGTCGAGGAGATCGACGCGCAGTACGGCGCCGTGCAGGCGGACTTCGACCTCGGCGCGGTGAAGACGGGAATGCTCGCGACAGCGCCAGTGATCGACCTGGTCGCCGACCGGCTCGCGGACGTCGAGACGCCGATCATCGTCGATCCGGTGATGGTGGCGGCGAGCGGCGACCGCCTGCTCGACCCGGACGCGGAGGCGGCCTACGAGGACCTGATCGCCGAGGCGACGCTCGTCACGCCCAACGCGGACGAGGCGGCGGTGCTGACGGGAATCGAACCGACCGACCCCGAGACGGTACGCGCCGCGGGCGAGGAACTCGTCGAGATGGGTGCCGACGCCGCCCTCGTCAAGGGCGGGCACATCGGCGGTGGCGCCGCGGTGACGGACACGCTGGTCGTCGCTGGCGGGGACGACACTGGGGTTCGTACGTTCGACCACCCCCGAATCGACACGGACGCCACCCACGGCTCGGGGTGTACGCTGTCGAGTGCCATCGCGTCCCATCTCGCACACGGCGAGACACTCGAATTCGCCGTCGACGCCGGGACGACATTCATGCAGCGGGCGATCCGCTACGGGCTCGACGTGGGCGAGGGGCCGGGCGCGGTCCACCACCTCGCGGCGCTCCGGGAGGCCGCCGACCGTCACCGGACGATGACCGACGTGGCCGAGGTGGTCGAGGCCTTCGTCGATCGCGACGTGTCGCGGCTCGTCCCCGAAGTGGGGATGAACGTCGTCGGCGCCACCGCGTACGCGGAGGCGGTGGGCGAGACGGCCGCCGTCGAAGGGCGGATCACGCGCACTCTCTCGGGCGTCGCACCGAACGGGGGCGTCCGCCTCGGCGCCTCCTCACACGTCGCGCGCTTCCTGCTCGCGGCCCGGGAGTTCGATCCCGACCTCCGCTTCGCCGTCAACTGCCGGTTCGACGACGAGACGGCAGCGGCGACGAGCGAACTCGACGGCCCCGTGACCGAGTACGACCGCGACGCCGAACCCGACGACGCGAGCGGGACGATGGGCTGGGGCGCCCGGCAAGCGTTCGGCGACGTCGAGGCCGACGATCCGACGCCCGTCGCCGTCCTCGACCGGGGTGCCGTGGGCAAGGAGGCGATCATCAAGGTGGTCGCCGAGACGCCCGAGCAGTTGGGCGAGCAGGTGTTCGCGCTGCTCGACACCGTCGAGTAACACTCGACGAGCCCTCGGCTACGACCCGATGACGCCGCCGAGGAGTGAGAGACCCACAGCGTTTTACCCACCCACGGCCGGGATGGGAGTATGACCGCCGATGGAATCGTCGGGGAGTTTCTCGCCCTGAAGTCGGAGACGGATGCGGATCTGCTGGCGATGCAGTGTGGCGATTTCTACGAATTCTTCGCGGAGGACGCCGAGTTCGTGGGCGACGAACTCGACCTGAAGGTGTCCGAGAAGTCCTCCCACGGCTCGACGTACCCGATGGCCGGCGTGCCGGTCGACGACCTGACGCCCTACCTGAAGGCGCTGGTCGAACGCGGCTACCGCGTCGCCGTCGCGGACCAGTACGAGACCGAGGACGGCCACGCCCGCGAAATCACGCGCGTCGTCACGCCGGGGACCCTGCTGGAGACGACCGACCCCGCGGCGCAGTTCCTCGCGAGCGTCGTCGCCGTCGACGGCCGCTACGGCCTCGCGCTCGCGGACGTGACGACCGGGGAGTTCCTCGTGACGACGGCCGACGCCGCGGCGGGCGTGATCGCCGAAATCCACCGGTTCGACCCCGTGGAGGTGTTGCCGGGACCGACCGTCGACGACGGGGGAGACCTGCTCGCTCGGGTCCGCGACCGCACCGACGCCTCCGTGACCGACTACGACGAGGCCGCGTTCGCCCCCGGACGGGCCGAACGCACCCTGCGCGAGCAGTTCGGTGACGCGGCGCTTTCCAGCGTCGGCCTCGACGACCGGGCGGGCGTCGCCGCCGCGGGGGCCGTCCTCGCCTACGTCGAGGAGACGGGTGTGGGCGTCCTCGACGCCATGACGCGACTGCAGGCGTACGACCCGGGCGACCACCTCGATCTCGACGCCACGACCCAGCGAAACCTCGAACTCACGGAGACGATGCACGGCGAGCGCGAGGGGTCGCTGCTTGGCACCGTCGACCACACGGTGACGAGCGCCGGTCGCCGTCGCCTCCGAGAGTGGCTCACCCGCCCGCGCCGGAACCGGACCGTCATCGACCGCCGCCTCGACAGCGTCGAGGCGCTGGCGGCGGCGGCGCTAGCTCGTGACCGAGTGCGTGAAGTGCTGGGCGACGCCTACGACCTCGAACGCCTCGCGGCGCGGGCGTCGAGCGGTAGCGCGGACGCGAACGATCTGCTCGCGGTCCGAGACACGCTTGGGATTCTCCCGGCGCTCGCGGACGCCGTCGGGGACTCCCGCCTCGCGGACTCGCCACTCCCCGAAATCGTCGACCGCCCGGATCGGGAGACGGCGGCCGCGCTACGCGACGAACTCGATTCGGCGCTGGCCGAGGCCCCCCCGACGACGGTAACCGAGGGCGGCCTCTTCCGCCGCGGCTACGACGCCGAACTCGACGACCTGCTCGACCAGTACGAGGCGGTCCAGGAGTGGCTTGACGGCCTCGCCGAGCGAGAGAAAGCCCGAACGGGGATCACCCACCTGCAGGTCGACCGCAACAAGACCGACGGCTACTACATCCAGGTCGGGAAGTCCGAAACCGACGACGTACCCGACGAGTACCGCGAGATCAAGACGCTGAAGAACTCCCGGCGGTACACGACCGACGAACTGGAGGAGCGCGAACGGGAGGTGCTCCGACTGGAGGAGACCCGCGGCGACCTAGAGTACGACCTCTTCCGTGACCTGCGTGCCCGGGTGGCCGGTCACGCCGAATGCCTGCAGGAGGTTGGGCGGACGCTGGCGACGGTCGACGCTCTCGCATCGCTGGCGACCCACGCGGCGAGTCACGACTGGTGTCGGCCGTCGGTGGTGGAGCCGGGGCCACTGGTCGTCGAGGCGGGGCGCCACCCGGTCGTCGAGACGACGACCGACTTCGTCCCCAACGACGTGGATCTGCGCGACGACCGCGGCTTCCGGCTGGTCACCGGCCCGAACATGTCGGGCAAGTCGACGTACATGCGGCAGGCGGCGCTGATCGTCCTGCTGGCGCAGGCGGGGAGTTTCGTCCCTGCGCGGTCGGCGACGGTGGGTGTCGTCGACGGCATTTATACGCGTGTGGGTGCCCTCGACGAACTCGCGGGCGGGCGGTCGACGTTCATGGTCGAGATGCAGGAGTTGAGCAACATTCTCCACTCCGCCACCGAGGAATCGCTGGTCGTCCTCGACGAGGTCGGCCGCGGGACGGCGACCTACGACGGCATCTCCATCGCGTGGGCGACGACCGAGTACATCCACAACGAAATCGGCTGTAAGTGTCTCTTCGCCACCCACTACCACGAACTGACTGCGCTGGCCGACCACCTGCCACGCGTCGAGAACGTCCACGTCGCCGTCGCGGGTGACGACGGCGCGGACGAGGACATCACGTTCCTCCGCACCATCGAGGACGGACCGACCGACCGGAGCTACGGCGTCCACGTCGCGGATCTGGCGGGCGTGCCCGCCCCCGTCGTCGACCGGTCGCGGGACGTGCTGGACCGCCTGCGCGAGGAGCGAGCCATCGAGGCACGCGGCGCGGAGACCGGGGACGAAACGGAGACGACACAGGCCGTCTTCGATCTGAATGCGGGCGGATTCCGTGAGGAAGCAGCCGAACCCGACGGCGGCGACGACCGTGATCCGGCCACCGAGGCGGTGCTCTCGGAACTCGAAACTACCTCGCTCGCCGACACGTCGCCGGTCGATCTCATGGCCCAGGTCCGGGAGTGGCAGGAGCGCCTGTCCGAGAAAGAGGAAAGGTAAGCCGGCGGGCAACAGGCATATTCCCCACCGTACCGATACGGTGACGTATGGCATCAGTAGCAGTAGTCGGCGGCGGCCCTGCCGGACTGAGCGCGGCGCTGTTCGCGGCCAAGAACGGGCTCGAAACGACCGTGTTCGACACGGACGAAACGTGGATGCACAAGGCACACCTGTTCAACTACCCCGGCATCGGCTCCATCGGCGGGAGCGACTTCATGGGCGTGGCTCGCCAGCAGGTCGACGACTTCGGCGTCGATCGGAAGCAGGGCGAGGCGGTGACGGGCGTCTCGAAGGACGGCGGCTTCACCGTGACGACCGACGACGGCGAGTACGAGGCGGACTATCTGGTACTCGCGACGGGCGCCGACCGGAGCCTCGCCGCGGACCTCGGGTGTGCGACGGACGACGACGGCGTCGTCGAGGCGAGCGTCGAGATGGAGACGAGCGTCGACGACGCCTACGCCACGGGCGCGATGGTGCGGGCCGAGGAGTGGCAGGCCGTCATCGCGGCGGGCGACGGCGCCGCGGCCGCACTCAACATCCTGAGCAAGGAGAAGGGCGAACATTACCACGACTTCGACGTGCCGGCGGACGCGACCGAGACGTTCGGTGGGATGGTCGACGAGGTGTAGGTCGTGTCGGCGGGATGGTCGACGACGAATAGCGGCCCAACGTACAAGCCCTCCGCGACCCTACCGGATTCCATGTCCGCACTTGCCGACGAGCCGTGTGAAGCCTGCACCAGCGACGATGACCCGCTCACGAGCGACGAGTACGAACCGTATCTGGCCGACCTCTCCGACGCGTGGGAAGTGGTCGACGACCACCACCTCGAAGCCAACTACGAGTTCGACGACTTCCGCGACGCCCTGGAGTTCACCTACGAGATCGGCGAACTCGCAGAGGAGGAGTGGCACCACCCCGACATCGCGCTCGCGTGGGGCGAGGTGGAGGTGGAGATGTGGACCCACAAGATCGACGGCCTCCACAAGACCGACTTCGTGATGGCGGCGCGGATGGACCGCATCCACGAGTCGTACGCAGCGGAGGAGTAGCGTAGCCGGATCCCAGTCCTTATCACTCCGACTGCCGTCTCCGTGATATGGCTATCACTGCTGGCGACACGGTCACCATCGAGTACACCGGCCGCCTCGACGACGGGAGCGTCTTCGACACGACGGACGAATCGGTCGCCGAGGAGGCCGGCCTCGCCGAGGAACAGCCGAACCGTGAGTTCGAGCCGCTGACCGTCGAGGTAGGCGCGGGGAACCTCATCTCGGGGATGGAAGAGGGGCTGGTGGGTCTCGAAGCGGGCGACTCGGAGACGCTGACGATCCCGCCGGCGGAGGCGTACGGCGAGGCGTCCGAGGGACAGAGCCGGGAATTCGACCGCGAGCAGTTCGAGAGCATGGTCGGGCAGGAACCGGCCGAAGGAATGCAGGTGCAGACACAGGGCGGCGCGTCCGGTTCCGTCGCCGACGTGGACGACGAGACGGTCGTCGTCGACTTCACCCACCCGCTCGCGGGCGAGACGCTGACGTTCGAAATCGACGTACTGTCGGTCGAATAAGCGACCGTGGCGTTGATGAGCCTGCCCGCCGTGGGTAGCTGTCGTGAGTGAACCGCCGACCATCCACGCGCTAGACGACGCGACGGTGCGCCGCATCGCCGCCGGCGAGGTGGTCGAGCGCCCCGCGAGCGTCGTGAAGGAACTGATCGAGAACAGTCTCGACGCCGACGCGTCGCGGGTGACCGTCGCCGTCGAGGGCGGCGGCATCGAGGGAGTGCGGGTCCGCGACGACGGCGTGGGGATGACTGCCGCCGACCTCGAACGGGCGGTCGAAGAACACACGACGAGCAAGATCCGTTCGGGCGACGACCTGGAAGCCGTGGGCACCCTCGGCTTCCGTGGCGAGGCGCTCCACACCATCGGCGCAGTGTCTCGGCTGACGATCCGCTCGCGGCCTCGTTCGGGGGGTCGCGGCCACGAACTCGCCGTCGAGGGTGGCGACGCGGGGCCGGTGGAGCCCTCGGGCTGCCCGCCGGGCACCGTCGTCGAGGTCGAGGATCTGTTCGACAACACGCCGGCACGAAAGAAGTTCCTCAAGACGGCGGCGACGGAGTTCGACCACGTCAACCGCGTGGTGACGCAGTACGCTCTCGCCAACCCCGACGTGGCGACGACGCTGGAACACGACGGGCGCGAGGTGTTCGCGACGGAGGGGTCCGGTGACCTCGAATCGACCGTTCTCGCCGTCTACGGTCGGGAGGTGGCGTCGTCGATGATCGAGGTAGCGGCCGCGCCCGACGAGCCACCGGTCGAGTCGGTGTCGGGGCTGGTGAGCCACCCCGAAACGACGCGGGCCGGGCGGGAGTATCTCTCGACGTTCGTCAACGGACGATACGTTACGGCCGGCCCACTCCGCGAGGCCATCCTCGACGCCTACGGCGGCCAGCTCGCGTCGGATCGCTATCCCTTCGCCGTCCTCTTCGTCGACGTGTCGCCGGATGCGGTGGACGTGAACGTTCACCCCCGGAAGATGGAGGTCCGATTCGACGAGGAGGGAGCGGTGACCGACGCCGTTCGGACGGCGGTACGGGAGGCGCTCCTCGACGAGGGCCTCGTTCGCTCGTCGGCGCCGCGGGGACGGTCCGCACCCGAGGAGACACGGATTTCGCCCGCGTCGCCGGAGCGCGAAGTCGCCGGTGGGGAGGCAGTCTCGGTCGACGACGAAGGGTCGGCGACGTCGGACGACGGGTCGTCGACGGGCGACGCGGCTGCCGACCCCGCGACCGATCGATCCGCCGGAGCGCCACGGGAGGTCGGAGGGAGCACGGAGTCCACGCGGACGCGAACGCCGACGCTCGACGAGGTGACGGGCGATCCGACGACCGACACCTCGTCGACGACCGAGGCGACGCGGGCGGCGTCGAACCCGAGCGGCCGCCGTCACGACGACGACGCGGAGATTGACGGCTCCGACGACACGCCCGACGACGCGCGGGACTGGGACCGCAGCGGCGTCGTCCCGTCGACCGACCAGCGAACTCTCGACGGAGAGACGGCGAGCCCGGACCGCGAGTTCGACCGCCTGCCCGCGATGCGGGTCCTCGGCCAGTTCGACGAGACGTACGTCGTCGCGGAGACGCCGGACGGACTCGTCCTCGTCGACCAGCACGCGGCGGACGAGCGGGTCAACTACGAGCGGTTACGCGCGGAGATGAGCGGAGAAACGCCGACGCAGGCGCTGGCAGAGCCGGTCGACCTCGAACTCACCGCGCGCGAGGCGGCGTTGTTCGACACCTACCGCGACGCGCTGGCAGAACTGGGCTTTCACGCCGACCGGATCGACGACCGGACCGTCGAGGTGCGAACGGTGCCGACCGTGTTCGACACGGCGCTCGACCCGTCGCTCCTCAGGGACGCGCTGACCGGGTTCGCCGACGGGACGGAAGGCGAGACGGTCGACGCGGTGGCCGACGGCCTGCTCGCCGATCTGGCGTGTTATCCCTCCATCACGGGCAACACGTCGCTCACGGAAGGGTCGGTGGTCGACCTCCTCGCGGCCCTCGACGACTGCCAGAACCCCTTCGCCTGCCCGCACGGTCGGCCGGTCGTCGTCGCGTTCGACCGCGGGGAGATCGAGGATCGGTTCGAACGCGACTATCCGGGCCATGGTGACCGGCGCGCGGAGTGACGGGAACACTGCAGTAGGATACGGGGCGCAAGCGCGTTCGAACCGGTCGGTTCGAACGCGACTATCCGGGCCACGATGGCCGACGCGCGGAGTAGACGGCCACATCTTTTTGCGCCGGTCGGTCGAACGGTGACCGTGACCGATCTGGTAACCGTCGGCGAAGCGACCCTCCGGTTCTCGCCGCCACGTGGCGAACGCATCACGACCGCCCGGGAGTTCGCGGCTCACGTGGACGGCCCGGAGAGCAACGTGGCGGCCGCCGCGGCGACGCTGGATCTGGACGCCGTGTGGCTGTCGAAACTCCCCGACACGGCGCTCGGCCGGCGAATCGTCGGCGACCTGCGGCGCTACGGCGTCCGCACGGGCGTCGTCTGGACCGACGAGGGACGGACCTCGACGGGGTTCGTCGAGCGCGGGGAGACCGCCGGCGCGACGACGGTGGCGGACCGCGACGACGCCGCGGTGGCGACGACGACGCTCGACGACGTGCCGACGGGCGTGATCCGCGACGCCGACACGTTCTTTTGTAGCGGCGCGACGCCTGCACGCTCGGAGACGCTCCTCGAAACGACGGCGACGCTGCTGGAGGTGGCGGGCGAGGCGGGGACGACGCGTGCGTTCGACACGCGCTTTGCCAAGACGGGGCTCGATGCCGGAAAGGCACTGGACGTGTACGACCACTTGCTCGACGAGGTCGACGTGTTAGTCGTCGACGAGACGGACGCGGAGACGGTGTTCGGCCTCGACGGCGACGTAGTGCCCGCGGGACACAGCATCCGGACGCGCTACGACTGCGAGACGGTGGTCGTCACCCGCGAGAACCCCGAGCACTCGGTCGTCGGGCTGGAGGGGGAGTCCATCTACGAGGTGCCGCCGTTCGAGGTGGCGACGCGCGACCCGGCCGGCGCTCACGACGCGTTCGTCGGTGGGTTCCTGGCCGGACGACACCGCGGCGAGGACATGAGGGGGGCGTTGCTCGACGGCGCGGCGACCGAGGCGCTCAAACGTACCATCGTCGGGGACACCGTCACCGGATCGAAACGGGACATCGAGGCCATCCGCAGGCGTCGGGCGTGAGCGAAAAAGGGCAGCAGCCGACCCGGACCCGGTCGGGGAAACCGGATCGAAGGTCGGATGGAACGTCGGTAGGGTCGGGGAGATGTCGCGGGGACCGACGCCGCCGGCACACGGGGAGTCGGCCGGACGGCGCCGGCGTTGGCTACTCCAACCGGCAGGTCAATAAATCCATCAGAGACTCAGATGCGAATTTCAGCCACGGTGTGTTGCGAACGCGTGACCGATCGAATCGAGTCCACGACCATACACCTTTGATTCCGGAGCACCGAGCGCCGATATGTCCGAAGACGTGACCGTCGACGTGGAAGTCGAAGTGGAAGTCGACAGCGACGAACTCGAGTTCGAGGCCGAGGACAAACGCGAAGTCGAAGCCGAACTGGAGGCCGAAGGGCTCACGATAACGATCGAAGCCGACATCGAACGGCACTGAACGGGGCCGACTCGCGAGGAAGACAACTTATTTTTAGGCCCGCCTAATTAATTGGGTATGGACGAGTCGGTACGGGTGGCGGTCGAAGACGGCGACGAGAGCGAAGTGGTCCGAATCCGCGGTGCCGAGGGCGAAGTCACGGTCGGCAACGCCACGTTTCGCTTCGATGTCGGCGGCGTCGGGGGCGACGGGAACGAGACCGACGGCGGACGGATCGTCGAGGCCGAGGCGGACGAACGACGATACGTCGCTCCGGCGGACGCCGTGCCGGATCGGGGGACGCTCCGGTTCGAGGCGATTTCCGGCCGTCAGCGGATCGACGGCATCCTCCAACGGGTCGAGGACGGCATCGTCGCGTGGGAGAACTCCTGTCCACACAAACCCGAAGTCCAACTCGACCGCGGGCTTGGCGCGCTCGTCGACGGCGATCAACTCGTGTGCCACAAACACGGCGCCCGGTTCAACTGCGACGACGGCTACTGCACGCGCGGCCCCTGCCGCGGTCGCTCGCTGTCGCCCATCGGCGTGACCGTCCGCGACGGCGACGTGTTCCTGACGGACGACCGGTTCGAGGCTGGGCAGCGCCTGGACGTGTAGCACGGCACGCGAGCGAGACGCAGTGTGGTACGTGGCGGTACGCCGGCGTCGACGCGAGCGGCGCCCGGACCGAAGTGGGCCACGACTACTACGCCGACCTGCGTGCGGAGCGGTCGCTGATCGTCACGTCGTCGCGCCGCGACGGCCAGTCCGACGACGGAGCGAGCAGTTCGTCGCCGACGGCACCACCGACATTCGGACCGAATCGGCGACCACTCCGACGTACGGCGCGTCCCCCGGGACCGGCGACGTGGTCGGCATCGCAGTCGGGCTATCGCAGGCCCACGCCGACACGAACGACGAGAGATCCAACCACGGTACCGAGACGTTCGACGGCGTGCGGGTCACGCGCTACGAACTCACCGAAGCGAGTTCCCAACTGATTCAGGCCGACTCCGCGGTGTCGGGTGGATCGACCGGCGTGACCGACATCAGCGACCGCCACTCCGTCGTCCTCGTCGACGACGACGGCGTCTCCCGGCACGAGTCGTGGTCGTTCACCGGCCGAACCGCCGAGGGCCAACAGGTGAGCGGCGAGTGGGAGTACTCGCTTACGGGTGTCGGCTCGACGGTCGTCGACGACCCGGACTGGCTGGCCGAAGCGAAGGCGGCGGCGGCCTGATTACGAGCCGACGACGCGGCCGGTAACGGCGTGGAGAACGATCAGGCCGTGATGGCCTCGACGGCCTCGATGGCCTCGTCGTAGTCGGGTTCCGGTTTCGTGCCGTCGACGACCCGCGCGTAGGAGACGTCCCCGTCGGCGTCCACGACGAAGACGGCACGCTTGGCGATCCCGTCCAGTCCATACTCCTCCCAGTGCATCGAGACGCCGTACTTCTCGATGATCTCGCGATTGGCATCGCTGAGGAGGCTGTACTCCAGACCCAACCGCTCGCGGAAGGCGTTCTGCGCGAACGGGGAGTCGACACTGATGCCGTAGATGGTCGCCCCGGCGTCCTCGAAGTCCGACATCCGCGCCTGGAACGTGTTCATTTCGTGGGAGCAAGTGCTCGTGAACGCCCCCGGAAAGAACGCGAGCACGAGCGGGGCCTCGTCGAGGTGGTCAGAGAGCGTGAACGAGCCGACTTCGTCGTCCCGTGAGCGATCGGTACAGTGAAATCCGGGGCGGCGTCTCCTGCTGTGATCATCGTGTTCAGAGACGGAGTGAAAGAGGAGACGAAGAGCGAAGCGCCCGACTGCGTCGGGACACGAGTGAAAGCATGGGCAGGTCGAACCGGACTCCGAGGCGGGAATCGTCACCTGTCGAGTGTCGTTCGAGGAGATTCGGGATACTGCCCGCTCGCTCCGCTCGCGGGAACGGGGGACAGCTCAATTCCGAATCGAGCCATGTCGAATCCGTGTACCACGCCGAGCAAAGCGAGGCGTGGTTTCACTGCTGGCGAACGGAGTGAGCCAGCAGGGAGTTTTTCCCCAAGTTTTTACGAGGAGTGGTTCCCGCAGGCTGCCGAAGGCGGCCGAGGAAACCCGACGAAGTAAAAAGTGGGAGTATGCCGCCTCCCCGATTTGAACGGGGGACAGCTCGATCTTCAGTCGAGTGCTCTCCCAGTCTGAGCTAAGGCGGCGCACTTTCGAGGAGGTGAATCGAAGCCAAAAGGATTTCGGAACACGGCAGGGCGATCAGGCAACATCACGTCGCTCGGTGAACGTCCGCGTCCCACTCGCCGTCCGGACCGTCGTCTCGATCCGAACGACACCGTCGTTGGCCTTGATGTTCACGGCGTCGAGGTAGTCCACTTCGATCGTTCGCGTCCGCGTCACCGTCTCGCCGGCTGCGAGTCGACCGATTTCCGACCGACCTTCCCAGACGAGACTCCCGTCGGCCGACACCGTCGTCACGACGCGCACGTCGTTCGCGGGCGCCCCGCCCTCGTTCGACAGCGCGACTGTCACCTCGCGACAGCGGCTCCCACAGGAGTCGGTGGACCGAACTTGCATGGTGATCGCCGGGGTGGGCTCGGCCGTCGCGTTCGCGTCGGCGTCGGACGCCGTCGTCGGGGCCGTCGCTGTCTCCGTCGCCGTCGCCGTCGCCGCCCCCCGAGCATCGGTCCCGCCGCCGACCGGCCCCATACCGAGCGCGACGGCCGCGAGCAAGACCACGGCGACGCCAACGAGGGCGAGCCGCCGCCGACCCAACGCGCCGGAGTCGGCATCCATCGCCGACTCGTCGCTCGGCGTGTGATCGTCTGGCGGCTGTGACTCGTCGTCCCCCGAACCCATACGTCGAGATTGGCGACCGGCACCGATAGCTCTGATGGCCGGGATGAGAGGCTTTTGCTCGTGTCACGTCGACACGGTACGTGACAGAATCGTTCGTCTGTCCATCTGCGATCACACGTGCAAGACCCGGAACCACCGCCGCGAACACCACCACAAGAGCGACGTCATCGACCGGTATCTGGCAGGGTTGGATCAGGCCGAGAGCCGATAGACGTCGGTGTCGGTGCCGGTGCCGGAGTCGCGTTCGGCCGCGGCGACGAGGGCATCACGGGCGAGGGTCGTCGCTCCGTCGAGCGTCGCCGTGGCGTCGTACCCCGCTTCGAGGGCACCGAGTGCGACCGACGCACCGCTCCCGAACGCCGACACGTCGTCGTCGGTGAGGCTCCCGTCGGCGGTGATCGATCGCAGGTTCGGGCCGTCCTCGTCGGCCGCGACGACGCCCGACACGTCGAACGCGACGGCGAGGTCGCTCGCCATGCGGGCCAGCGAGTCGATCCGAACGTCGCCCCGTTCCGTGCGATATGCGCGAACGTCGCCTTCGAGACGGTCGGCGAAGCCGTCTACGTCGGCGCCGACGACGGCCGCGCCGACGGATCCGAAGTCGAACACGTGCCGGCGATTGCGACTGCGAACCGCCCCGTCGGCCACGGCCACCCGATCGCCCGCGAGGACGACGCCGCCCGCACACGCCACGCCGAGAACGGTACTCATGGTGGGACGTTGGACGGACAGCGAGGTAGGCGTGTCGCCTACCCGACGAGGTCGTCGACCAGTTCCTCGGGATCGAACGGGGCGAGGTCGTCGTACGTCTGTCCAGTGCCGAGAAAGAGGACGGGCTTGCCGGTCACGTAGGCGACGGAGATGGCCGCGCCGCCCTGCGAGTCGGCGTCGGCTTTGGTCAGCACCGCGCCGTCGATAGCGGCCGCGTCGTCGAACTGCTTCGCGCGTTCGACGGCGTCCTGCCCCGCCACGGCTTCGTCGACGAAGAGCGTGAGGTCGGGGGCGACCACGCGGTCGATCTTCTCGAGTTGGGCCATCAGGTCGCTTGATGTGTGCAGGCGACCGGCGGTGTCGCCGAGGACGACATCCACGTCGTTGGCCTCGGCGTATTCGACGGCGTCGTAGATGACGGCTGCGGGATCGCCGCCCTGTTCGTGGGCGATGAGGCGCTTGCCGAGCGCGTCGGCGTGTTCTCGGATCTGCTCGTTCGCGCCCGCGCGGTACGTGTCGCCGTTGGCGAGCACCGAGGAGTAGCCCCGTTCCTCCAGATACTTCGCCATCTTCGCGATGGTGGTGGTCTTGCCGACGCCGTTGACGCCGGTGAAGACGATGGTCACGGGCTTGTCGGCCTCGGCGATGCGCCCCTCGAAGTCGAACTGGCCGACGCTGATGACTTCCAGCAGTGCATCGCGGAGGGCGTTCTGCACGAGGTCTCCCGTACTCGCCATCTGGGATTTGGTTTCACCGACCAGGTTCGACCGGATCTGGTCGAGGATGGCTTCGGCGACGCCCATCTCCACGTCGCTCTCCAGCAGCGCCATCTCCAGATTCCAGAGCGGATCTTCGAGGTCCGCCTCTTCGAGGACGACCTTACCGGTGGCGAAGGCCTTGGCTCGCTTGAGGCGGCCGGGCCCGTCGGAGTCGGAATCGCTCTCGGCCGGGGATTGGGTGTCGGCGTCTGGAGCGTTCGTTTGTGGCCCTTCGTCCGACTCGATGTCGGGGGTGACCTCCGACTCGGCCTCGGCCTGGGCGTCGGCGTCCACCTCGGCGTCGGGGCCGGCTTCGGATTCGATCTCGGCGTCGGCGCTCTCCTCGACGTCGCTCCGGAAGCTGTCCAGTTTCTCCTTCAGTCCGTCGAACATCGCCCGCTACTCGTCTTCGCCCTGCTGTTGTTGCTGGAGCTGCTGCATCTGCTGTTGCTGCATCTGCTGTTGCATCTGCTGGGCCTGCTGTTCGATCTCGTCGCTCTCGGCTTCGAGTTCGGAGATTTCGTCCTGCACGTCGTCGATCCGATCGTCGAGCACGTCGCGTTTGCGTTCGAGTGCCTCGACGGCGTCGCCCTGGTCCTGTTCGGCCGCGTAGCCGCCGCCGAGGTCGACGATCACTTCGTCGATATCCTGCACTTCGGCGCGGATGTAGGCGCCGCCGCCGAGGGGGACCTGCACCATCGAGCCGCTGTCGAGCGTCTGGACGGCCTCGATGGCGTCGTCGATCTCCGACTGCCGGGTCTGGAGGTCGTCGATCTCCCCTTCGAGTTCGCCGATTTCCTCGTCGATCGCTTCGAGTTCCTGGGAGAGCTGCTGGAGTTGCTGCTGACCGCCGCCACCCATCATGCGGCGCTCACCCCGTTGATCTCGACCTGCATGCGTTTGAGGCCGTGTTCGCTCCCGAGCAGTGAGAGCGTGTGCTCGCGCGCGACGTTCTCGTTGGGAGCCTCGATAGTTTTCTCGAATTCGCGGTGACCAGTTCGATCCTGAAAGCGCCCGCTGACGACGAATTCACTCATGTACTGAAGGGTCGTGAGGAAGCGGGAAGTATCTTCCTACTGCGGGTCGATGTAGCCGAGCGTCTCCTCGATGCGGCCCAGTTCCGGACCGGTGGTGTCGGTCCCGACGACGTAGCCCGAATCGGTGGCGACGAGGCCGGACCCGACCAGCGGCGCGCCGTAGTTGACGGTGCCGATGTCGGCCCGCACGTCGAGGACGTCTTCGATCGCCTCCAGTTCCGGTTCGCGGGATTTGGGGTGACAGAGAACGCCCTCGTTGGTCGCGACGGCGGCAGTGCCGACGGTGCGCACGTCGGCCAGATCGCCGCGCTCGACGGGCACGTCGAGCGCCGACCGCACCGTCCGGACCGCCTCGCGGTTGAGGTCCGGATGGACGTACGCGCCGTAGTCGTTCGCAAGGACGACGTTGCCAGCGGCGTTGATGCGACCGGGCAGTTCCGTCACGGACAGACCCGTCGCCTCCTCGATGGCGTCCATCTCGCGGTCGGTAGCGCGGCTCGAGACGAGCAGGCCGCTCTCGTTGCCCACGGCGAGGGCGCCGACGGTGCCGGAGCCGCCGACCGTCGTCGGCACGGGCTCGACGTCGAGTTCCGCCGCCATCTCGGCGACGGTGTCTTCGTCGGCGTCCGGTCGCACGAGCAGACAGTCGTTCGTCGCGCGGGCGAACACCCCGACGTAGGACGATCCGGCGAAGGAGGCGCGTAACACGTTAGTCGGCGATCTCGGCTTCGACGGTCGGTTCGCCGTCCTCGACGAAGCGGGCCGCACGAACGCGGAGCTTGCTCGGCGGGTTGTTCCGCCCCTGGTCCCAGATCGCCTCGTTGACGCTCGGGTCCAGCCGAACCTCGCTCTCGTCGACCTTGAAGTGTTTCGCGAGGTGTGCGCGGACGAGCGACATCGCCTTGTCGGCTTGCTTGTTCGACGGCGCGGCCTTGGCGTCGCGGAGCGGGACGGTGACGACGCGCTCCTCGAAGTCGTTGGCGCTCATCTATTCGTCCGTGTCGTTCCGGCGCCAGTTACGCCGCTTGGGGTTGCGCGTCACCTGTCGGTCCGTCTTGAGCATGACCCACGCGGGAACGCGGCTGTTCTGGTTCTCCAGTTTCGCGAGACGCTTCTTTTTCGCCTTCGATTTCTTGCCCATAGTGGCCACCACTACCCAGCGCCCGCATAAAATCTTGTTCTTTCGACGGTGGCAGTCGCAGCCACGTCACGCGCGGGCGCTGACGCGCGTGCAGAATGGTTAAGACGGGTTCGCGAAGTCGTTGCGGATGTGAGTATCGGGCGTCGTGGCCCCCGATCGCCGGAATGGTCGGCCACCCGCTCGTAGCGGACGGTCCCGTTCGACGACGTACGTCCCCGCCGGTGAAGCCGTGACTCGTCTCCTCGGCGGGTCGGCGAGCAACTGCACGTCGAGGTCGTACCGATCGCGCATCACCGTCACCGTTCCCAGCGGATCGGTCACGACCGGGAGGATATCCACGACGGCGTGAAACCACACTCACTGACAGCCGATATTATTTCGACTCCTCGAATTCGAACCGTGCCCCACCATCGGTTCCATCTGTCACCGAAACCGTCCAGCCGTGTGCCTGTGCGATGTCGGCCACGATCGAGAGCCCGAACCCGGTTCCCCCCTCACTCGATGTGACGCCGTGCTTGAACACGTCGTCTTGCCTCTCCTGAGGAATCCCGCTGCCGGTATCCTCGACGTAGAATCCGTCGTCATCGTCCAGTCGGCCCACGGTCACCGTGATGTCGGCACCACCGTGCTCGACTGCATTCCGGAAGAGATTTTCAAAGAGCTGGGTCAGACGCCCTGCATCACCGGTCACTGTCGGGACTTCATCTGCAACGGTAAGCGATGCCTCGTCAGTGTCGACGTATTCCCATGCCTCCGTTGTAATTCTCTCGAGGTTGATCTCTTCGGTATCTTCAATCGTCGCCTCTCCACGCGCCAGCGTAAGGAGGTCGTCGATGAGTCGTTCAATTCGGTCGTGTGCAGATTCTACCCTTTCAAAGTGCTCCGTTTTCCCAGTCTTCTCTGCGATTTCGAGAAACGCTATTGCGACGGAGAGCGGGTTTCGCAGGTCGTGGGCAACGACGCTCGCGAACTGGTCAAGTCGCTCGTTCTGTCGATGCAGTTCTTCTTCCCGGCTCGCTCGTGCGAGTGCTGCCTCGACGGTCGCACCGAGAATCCGAAACAGATCAACGTCCGTCTCAGAAAACACCTGCGTGGAAGTAGACCCCGTCGAGATAAGTCCATACTCGCCCAGTGGGACGAGAATCTCACTTCGGATCTCTGTGTTCGGGTTGTGGGGTTGACTCTCGGTCCGGACATCGTCATATACCTGGGTTTCTCCGGATTCGAACGCGTCCCAAGCGAGACTGCCTCTGGGCGTGAACCGGGGGGAATCGCCAAACAGGTCTCGTGCTTCGCGAGTTTCCGTAATTGGGACGAGTGCGTCCTCTCGCTCGTTGTATTCCCAGATTCCGGTAATATCGAGTTCGAGTATCTTGGCCGCCGCATCGACGGCGATGGCTCCGATCTCTTCGCTTGATTCAGCGCCGCTAAGCTGCTGTGCGATCTCCTGAAGCGAGCGGAGGCGAGCTTCCAACTGTTTCTGCTCAGTAATGTCCTCCAAAACGGCAAGGGTACTCGTGGTTTCCCCGTCGGGACCTGTAATCGGCGCGACCGACAAGAGTAGGTCCAGTTCGTCTCCGTCTTTCGTTTCCCGCCGTATCTCTTTTGCCCGAATCTGCTCGCCGCGCAGGGCGCGCTGCTCGTGTGCTGCAAACTTGGCCTTCTGCTCGTCCGGGACTATCGGATTGAACTCGCCAAGCACTTCCTCCCGCGACCAGCCGAACATATTTTCGGCCTCATCGTTCCAGCGGACGACGGTGCCGTCGGTGTCGATTTCCATGACGGTGAGTGGCGTGGCCTTGATGAGTGATTCCAGTCGCTGGTTCGTTGCTTCGAGTTCGCGCTCTCGCTCGACCTGCTCGGTGATGTTTCGAGCGATGCCCACAACTCGAACGGTCTCACCATCGATGAGGACCGGTGCGAGGTTCGTCTCCCAGAACCGAGCATCGTCACCGATGTCGAGATCTTCACGATACGAAATCGGTGCACTTCGATCGACACAGCGAGTATAATTGGCTTCGAGTTCGGCACCCTGTTCGTCGCCGAAAATTTCTCGCGGCGTCTTGCCACGAACCTCTTCAGTTGTGAGTCCAGTCTGTGTCTCGTATCCGGGACTGAGTTGGGCGAACTCGAACGACGGATCCTCACCAGCGGTATCGACATCGAGCAGGAATATCGCGTCTCCGGACGTTTCGAGCAACGCTTCGTACTCCTCCGCGAGTTCTCGATGCTCACGTCGTTCCGCTTTTCGCGCCGTTATATCCTGAAAAACGCCTCGAAGCGCTGAGTGGCCACGCTGTGTGTCGTCGACGTATTCTCCCCACGACCGAACGTCACGCACCTCTCCATCGGGTCGAACGACTCGGAGGTCGAGGTCGTACGGTTCCCCATCTTCGACTGCATGGTTGACTGCTGCAGTAATCGTCTCTCTATCGTCAGGGTGATAGAATTCGATTGCGTCGTCGAGTGATGGCTCGTAGTCCTCGCCGATACCGTGAATCCGGCGGACCCCGTCAGACCATGTGAGCTCGTCTCTTGATGGGAAGTACTCCCAGATACCGATGTCTGCGATATCCTGGACGCGGTCGAACAGGAACTCTTGGCGTTCGAGCTCGGCACGGTCACGACTGCGCGAGATTTCGGCACTCACGAGCTGCGCTAACAGCTCGACGAACGTTCGTTCAAGCGCTCCGAACGGAGCGACCCGCGTCGTCGGACTCGAGAAATTAACTGTCCCGTAGCGGGAATCATCGACGACGAGTGGCACGCCGAGGTACGACTCTAACTCGAATTCACGATAGGCAGGATGCGTTTCTCTCCCGTCGCTAACGGCATCTGCGAACGAACAGACCGAATCCGTATCAACGACTTCCGCACAGTACGTCGATTCGAGGTCGAACTGATCGCCGGCTTCGATATCAGCCTCTGGAGCGTGAACTGCTTCGACTGTGTAGTCGCTGTCCTGAATCCGTGAGACGATTCCGATTTCGAGTCCGAGAGTCTGGCAGCCGACTTCCAATAGGTTCTGGAGCCGTGACTCGGCCGAGACGTCGCTTTCCGCCATGACGGTCTGGAGATCACGGAGTGCGTCTCGCTCTCGTTCCAATTGACGCTTCACCTCGCTGTGTTCGGTGACGTCTCGAGCGACGACGAGCACCTGCGTGCTCTTTCGACTCTGGAACGGTGTTACCCGGACGTCGAACGTTCGTTCACTGGTGCCGGCCATAATCTCGAGTTGTAGATCCGTACTGTACAACCCGGTGAACCCACCATCGCTCTCTCTCTCGTCGAGTGCCGATTCGATTGCCCGGGAGAACCGCGTTGCATTGGACTCACTAATGCGGTCATCGATGACCGTTTCAAGCTGTTGTCCTGTGAGCTGGGCCGATTGATCCTCCGCGAGCAACTGCTTTGCAGCCGTATTCGCGAACTGGATAGCCCCCTTTTTGTCGAGGGCGAACACGACGTCGTGGATGTTCTCCAGAATCGCGTCACTGCGCGTTAGCTCCAGTTCTTGTTCGCGCTCGGCAGTGATCTCGCGTGAAAAAATTGTCAGCCCATCGTTATTTGGGAACACTCGCACTTCGACCCAGTAGTCGAACGGGTCTCCCAGACGTTGTTCGAACGAGACTGGTTCACCAGTCTCCATCGCCGTTCGATATCTCTCTTCGAGTTCCGTCCCGACGATCGACGGGAACACCTCCCAGACCGTTTCTCCGACGACGGTGTCCGGATCACGGTCGACGCGTTCGGCCATCGTCTCGTTCATGTACTCGATGCGCCAGTCGCTATCGACAGCGTAAATCGCGTCAGTAGCGCGTTCGAGCGTTCGTCGGAAGCGTCGTTCCGTCTGCTCGGCCTCCGTGCGTTTACGAGCAACCCCCGTGAGTGTTCGAATGCGGGACGCGAGCAGTGTGAAGTTATCACGCTCGGATCGTACTGGGATATAGTCCGATACACCGGCACGAGTCGCTTCGCTCGCGATTTCTTCACTACCTTGTCCAGTAAAGAGGATTATCGGGATATCATCGTTCTGCCGCCGAATCGACTCCGTAAGCCCGATGCCGTCGGAATCTTCGAGCGAGTACGCCGTTACGATACAGTCGATTCGTTCCGTAGCAAGATTGTGAAGTACCTCGTCGATATCGTCGGCAGGTATACAGTCGATCTCGGGACTTGTCTGTTGGAGCTTGGTTTCGACCAACTCCGCGAACGCGGGATCGGAGTCCACATAGAGGACGCGGATTGGTTCGTCCAGTTCGTTAGTAAGACCGATCACAGTTACGTGAGTTTGACCGCCTGATTGGTTAAACATTTCTTGCGAGGCACTCCGAGGAGCTATTGAACCCTCTGGCGACCGAAAAAGCGCCGTAATCGAGGAGTTCGTACGTCGATCTATTTAAGAAAATAAGGGCAGGATAACGCGCCTTCGCCCAAAACGTCGGCGGTGGTCGATCTAGCAGTCAGTTGATGTGTTCGTATCGGTGGAGTTGACCGGTGAGCACGGCCGATGTGACTGCAGATAACCCACTCACGATGGTGGAGAAGAAACAGGCCGAAACCACGCACAGACCCGCTATACCCGCGTACTCCGACCTCCAACCGGAGAGTTCGATATTGCGACATACGATTTATGGCGGCAGAAGACTCCCTGCGTGGGTAGAGACCCCGTGCGGGACGAATTCGGCAAGCCGGACAGGTCGGCGACGCCGAGTCCCCGGCGACGGATTTCCCAGCGAGTACTGGCCAGTGTCGCAGCGGACGTGAGTACACTCTCCGGGAGTGTCCCGATCGACCGACTCTGGATACCTCGCCTCGTTGATAGCCCCCGCTCCCACGTCGCCGGGAGCGCTCGTCCCGCTATAAATCATATGCCGCGATACAAAAAGAAGTTCACGACAGCTGCCACCGGGCTCACGAACTGAGAACGCTGACGGTGTCCCGTTTGGGTGGAGTGACACCGTATTTTTCGAGCGCACGACTATTTCCGAATTACTAACCGATTACAACAGAATATCGGAGAAGAGAGAAATACTGTTGGTACGAATAGCGTTAAGAGCATAGTTATGTAATATCTGATAGAGACGTATGAGCAAACACGAGTACATTGCCGACCACGGGCGCGAGGCGTACTTACGGCGCGTCGAGGAGGCCTACGAGGAGTTTCAGGAGACGGGCGTCTTCCGGTATCCGGCGTGGCTCTACGGGCCGCCGAAGGGTGACCTCTTCAAAGTCCCAGTCGAGGACTGTCCGGAGTTCGGGGACACCGCGTACGTCGAGTTGGACTCGGGGCGGACGGCCTTCCTGTCGATCGACATGCAGACCGACTTCTGTGGCGAGGACGGCTACGTCGACGCGATGGGCTACGATCTCTCCTTGACCAGGCGGGCGGTCGAGCCGATCGAGACCGTCCTCGAGACGGTCAGGGGGACCGATATCGGCGTCGTCCACACGCGCGAGGGTCACGAACCGGACCTCGCGGACGCGCCGTTCAACAAGGTGCTCCGGAGCAAGGCCGCCGGCAACGGCGTCGGTATCGGCGAGACGCCGCCGGGTGGGATGGGACCGCTGTTGACGCGGGGCAACGAGAACTGGGACATCATTGACGAACTCGCGCCGGAACCGGGCGAACCGGTCGTCGACAAACCGACAAAGGGGGCGTTCGGGAACACGAACATCGAGATGGTGCTCGCACGACAGGGTATTTCCTATCTCGTCATCGCGGGCATCACGACCGACGTGTGCGTCCACACGATCATGCGCGAGGCCAACGACCGGGGCTACTGGTGTATCCTGCTGAAGGACGCGACCGGTGCGACCGACGAGGGCAACCGGAAGGCGGCGATCAAGCAGATCAAGATGCAGGGCGGCGTCTTCGGGTGGGTCACGGACTCCGAGCGGTTCGTCGACGCCGTCGAGGAAGGCGTCGACGAGTAGCGCAGAACATCGAGAAATAGTTCACTTTCGTCGACTTCTGAGGGAGTAGAGAGAATATTTGCAGGATTGGTCAGGGGTATATGTGAGAGTTGTGTAGTTGTACCGTGTCCGTAGAGACAGTCATCACCGGCGGGACGCTGGTCCAGCCGAGCGGAATGGTCGACGCGAGCATCGCACTCGACGACGGCGAGATCGTCGCGGTCGGCGCGGAGTCCGAACTCCCCCCGGGCGACACCGTCGTCGATGCCACGGGGAACCTCGTCATGCCCGGCGTCGTCGACGTCCACGTCCACCTCGACGACATGTTCAGCAACGACACGTACGGGACGGCCTCCCGGGCCGCGGCGCTGGGCGGAACGACCACGTTCATGGACTTCGCGTGGCAGGCGTGGGTCGGCGAGAGCAGCATCTTCGACGAGGAGAGCACGCTGTTGGAGGGGATCGAACGCAAGCAGGCCAAAGCCGAGGATGCGATCATCGACTACAGCCTGCACGGCGCCATCACCCGGGAAGACCCGGCGGTGTTCGAGGAGTTCCCCGACGTGATCGACGCGGGCGTCACGTCGATCAAGATGTTCACGGCGTACGAACACGGCCTCCCGAACGGGTTCATCAACGAGGTGCTCCAAGAAGCGGCCGACCACGACCTCGTGGCAGTGCTCCACACGGAGGACTCGTCGGTCTGTGAGGTCATCACGGAGTCGTTCAAACGGGAGGGGAAGGGTGACCCCGAGTACTACCCGAAGTCCCGCCCCGACTACGCGGAGGCGATGGCGGCCGACGACGCGATCACGATGGCGATGGAGGCCAACTGTCGGTACTACGGCATCCACACCACCTGCCGCAAGGCCGCGGAGGTCATCGAGGATCACCGCAACGACCACCACGACCGCATCCGGGCCGAGACGTGCACGCAGTACACGGTGGCCGACGACTCGCTGTTCGAGGAAGTCGGCCTCCTCCCGATGGCGGCGCCGCCGTTGCGCAAACCCGACGACAACGAGGCGATGTTCGAACATCTCGACCGGGGAACGATCGACGTGGTCTCGACCGACCACTGCGGCTACACCCGCGAGCAGAAGCAGTTCGACGACTGGTGGGACGGCACCTTCGGCATGAACTCCCTCCAGCGGAGTCTGCCGGTGTTTCACGACGAGGCCGTCAACGAGCGCGGTTTCGACTACCCCTTCCTCGTCAGCAAACTGTGTGCGAACCCGGCGCGCATCTTCGGCATGCCGAACAAGGGGACGCTCGACCCGGGCACCGACGCCGACATCGTCGTGTTCGACCCCAACACGACCGAAACCATCACGCCCGACGACAACGAGTCGATGTCCGACTACTCGGTCTACGAGGGCCGGGAGGTGACCGGCGTCGTCGAGAAGACGTTCGTCCGGGGTGAACTCGTCGCCGACGAGGGCGAAATCGTCGCCGACGCCGGTCACGGCGAGTTCGTCGCCCGCGAGATTCCCGGCTGGGAGCAGTAGACGCGTCGCTGGCGACGCCGCTTTTTTAATAAAAGGAATCGGACCGAGTTAGAGGTCCGACGGGGCGTTCGGGAGATCCGACGGGACGTACTGCGTCGTCTCGGTGGTGCTCGTCAGATCACAGCCCACGTCCTGCAGGAACGAGGGTTCGATGAGTTCGCCGTCCGCGCCGTTGAGGAAGGATATTTCGTGGTTTTCGTCGGCACGCGCGATGCGCATGTTGTGGGACATGTGGTGGGTCGAGCCGTTGAGCGTGATGTCGCCCTCCGGCGCCGAGATATCCATGCCCCCCTCCAGGGCGGCGATGACCTCGGCTTGATCGGTCGTTCCGGCCTGCTCCGCGGCCTGCTTGTACAGGTGAGCCGAGAAGTAGTTGTTGTGGCCGCTCTGATTGAGGTAGCGCGCGTCCGGGAACATCTCGTAGAAGCGGTCGACGAAGGCCTGGTTGCGGTCGGTCGGGAACTCTTCCATGTAGTTCGTCCCGACGTGAACGTTGGCGAGTGCCGGGGGATCGAGCCGGCGGTGTTCGTACGTTAGCGCCATGCTCGTCGAGGTGCCGATCGGGATGTCGAGTCCAGTCGACGCCCGCTGGCTGTAGAAGGAGGTGTGATTTTGTCCGACCAGGATGGACATGATGAAGTCGGGGTCGGCCTCCTGAATCCGGTTGATCGAGGAGCTGAACTGGCTCTGACTCAGCGGGACGAACTCCTCGCCAACGACGGTGGCGTCCATGTTGTCCGCGAGAATCTTGATCCAGTCCGCGGAGAGCTGACCGAAGTTGTAGTCGGCGGCGATGGTGTAGATGTTCGAGCCGTACTCGTCGACGAGATACTCCATCACCGGGACGAGCTGCTGGCGGGCCGTCGCCCCCATCGGGAAGGTGTACTTGTCACAGACGCCGCCCTCGTACTGGGTGGTGTAGAAGTACAGCTGCTCGTTGCGGTCGACGATCGGTCGAACCGCCTCGCGGACGGAACTGCGAATGCCACACCACAGCGCGTCGACGCCCTCCTGTTCGATCAGCCGGCGGGCGTGTTGCTGGAAAGTGTTGATATCCGACTGTGGATCGGGCGTGTACAGTTCCACGTCACGGCCGAGGATACCGCCATCCGCGTTGATCTCCTCGACGGCGAGCTGACTCGCCTGTACCTTCGGCGTCCCACCGAGGGCAGCGTTGCCGGACTGCGCGTCGACGACACCCAGTTTCACCGGATCGGAACCCGAACTCGCGGTCCCACCGGTCGTGGACCCGCCACTCTCGCCGCCGCCACCGCCGGAACACCCCGCGAGCGCCGTCAGTCCCGCGATGCCCGTCGCCGCCGAACCGAGATATCGCCGCCGCGAGAGGCCCCGGTTCGCGTCGGCGGCGTCACGCATTCGGCATCACCGTGTCGCCGTTCGTGACCTGGTCATTTGTACTGCTACTCCGAATATTCGACATACAATATCGCTCTCTCTGCACAGATACTCCGAATCTATCGCAATATATCAAAGTTTTCCTTAATATATGCCATAATCTAGTTGTAGGACAATCACTCAATAGTTCCTTATATGAATTTAGGTCCGTGAACACCCGGATATTTATCGGGGAACCATCGTGAAATATTAATAAATCGTCACATTATAGGATAGATAATTTCGATCCCGATTATTCGACGGGAGTGGAGCGGACGGGGACGTTCGACGGGGTGTCGGGCGTGAACCGGTCGGCGATCGCGAGGAGGGTCGCATCGTGATCGGCCGGCCCGACGAACGTTACGCCGAGGGGCGCGCCGTCGGACCGGGTGCCAGCCGGGACGGCGACGGCGGCCAGATCCAGCAGGTTGACGTAGTTCGTGTAGTGACCGAGGGTTGCGTTCGTCTCCCGGGGCGCGTCGGCCACGTCCGCGACGGTGTAGGTGGTGCCTGTCGTGGGGGTGAGCAGGGCGTCGATGTCGCCGAACACGCCCTCGACGGTGCGCTCGTAGGCCCGGCGTTCGTACTCGGCCTCGAAGGTCTCGACGGCCGAGTAGTCGGCACCCTCGGCGACGATGTCGCGGGTGATATCGAGGAGGGCATCGGGGTCGTCGTCGAGGAGGTTCCCGACCACCGAGAGGCGCTCGGCGACCCACGGCCCGCCGTACAGCAACTCGGCGGTCTCCCGAAACGGTTCCTCGGGGACGGTGGTGATCGTAGCGTCGAGGTCGGCGACCCGGCCGAGGGCGTCCTCGTACACCGCCCGTGCCCCATCGTCGCCGAAAAAGTCGGGGTCCTCGAACGTGCCGAGGGTCAGATCGTCCGGGACGGTCCCCGTCAGCGCTACGTCGTCGGCGACCGGCCGCGAGTACGGGTCGGTTTCGTCGTAGCCGACGGCCACCTCGCCCACCCGCCGGGCGTCGGCGACGGTCGTCGCGAAGACGGCGACGCAGTCGAGCGTCCGGCACGCCGGCACGACGCCGTCGGTGCTCACCAGCCCCCGGGTTGGCTTGTAGCCGACGACGCCGTTCAGCGCCGCCGGGACGCGTCCCGACCCGGCCGTGTCGGTGCCGAGCGCGAACGACACCTGTCCACGCGCGACGGCGACGCCGGAACCGGAGCTCGACCCGCCCGAAATGAGCGATGGATCGTGGGCGTTTCGACAGACACCGTAGGGGCTCCGGGTGCCGACCAGCCCCGTCGCGAACTGGTCCATGTTGGTCTTGCCGAGGAGGACGGCGCCGGCCTCGCGAAGCCGGCCGACGACCGTCGCGTCCGCCTCGGGGACGTACGCGTACGCGGGACACGCGGCGGTCGTCCGCTCGCCCGCAGCGTCGACGTTGTCCTTCACCGCGAACGGGACGCCATACAGCGGATAGTCGGCCGGATCGGCGGCCGCAAGCGCCGCCGCGCGGTCGCGCGCGGCGTCGTCGCACCGGTCGATCCAGACGTTGTGGGCGGCGTCGGCGTCGGCGCGCGACAGCGCCGTCTCGACCACCGCCCGGGGGTCGAGGCCATCCCGATAGGCGTGCTGGAGCGTCGACACGTCGAACGACGCCGGCACGTCGGTGGCCGTCACGGCTCCGCGTCGAGCGGCGGTGCCGACGCGGGCGGGACGCGCGGGTCGGCCGCCTGCTCGTAGGCGTACGCGAGTTCGATCAGCCGATGGTCGTCGTAGGGCACGCCGAGCAGTTCGAGTCCGACCGGGATGCTCCCGTCGGTGAACCCGCCCGGTACCGAGACGGCCGGACAACCGGACTGGGAGCCGATGAGCGTGTTCGTGGGGAAATCGAGGCTCGTGTAGGTCCCCTCGCGGAGGTGGGCCTCCGTCGGCGGTAACACCGGCACGTCGGGGAAGGCGACGGCATCGAGGTCGTGTTCGGCGTGGACGCGCAGTACGTCCCGCCGGAGCGCCTCCTGTGCGGCCACCGACGCCCAGTAGTCGGGGTCGTCGGTCGGGTCCGCGGGGCCGTCGAGCATGGCCTCGAACAGGTCCGCGACCAGCTCGTGACAGGTTCCGATATCGGCCAGCGAGTCGGCGGGGACCGACCGCTCGGAGTCGGACAGGAACGCTTCGAGGTCACGCTTGCCTTGCTGGACGTACAGCATCGTCTCGTCGAGTTTGTGGTCGAGGTCCGGGATGGTGACCGGATCGACCAGTTCGGCGCCGGCGTCGGACAGCGTCGAGAGCGCGTCCTCGACGACGGCGCTCACGGGGGCCGCTTCCGGGTTCTCGGGGTCGCCGAACCCCTGCCGGAGGACGCCGATGCGCGCGCCGTCGAGAGCGCCCGGGTCGAGGTGGTCGGCGAAGTCGTCGTCGGGGAGGGCCGCGGCGGTGCCAGTCCACTCGTCGGCGGCGTCGTAGCCCGCGATGACGTCGAGCAGCCGGGCCATGTCGGTGACCGTCCGGGCCATCGGTCCCGGCGTGTCCTGTCGGGTGACGAGCGGGGAGAAACCGGCGCGGCTGACCAGCCCCGTCGTGACGCGGATGCCAAAGAGGTTGCAGTAGCCGGCAGGCAACCGGATGGAGCCGCCGGTGTCCTCGCCGACGCCGACGGCGCCGAGGTTGGCGGCGACGCCCGCACCGGTGCCCGCGCTCGACCCGCCCGGATCGCGGTCGAGGGCGTAGGGGTTTTTCGTCCGGCCGGCCGCGGAGGAGTAGCCGAACCACGAGGCCGCCCAGTCACAGAGGTTCGTCTTCGCGAGGACGACCGCGCCGGCCTCCTTCAGCCGCGTCACGACCGTCGAGTCGTCGTCGGGGACGTAGTCGTCGAAGGCAGCGGAGCCGAACGTCGTCCGCAGACCGGCGGTTTCGGCCTGATCCTTGACGAGAACGGGGATGCCGTGCAGGGGGCCGACGAGCCCCGTCTCCGCCAAGCGGTCGTCGAGTTCGGCCGCCCGAGCACGGGCATCGTCGTTGACGGTGACCATCGCGTTGATCGCCGGGCCGGCGCGGTCGTACGCGTCGATGCGGTCGAGATACTGGTCGACGAGCGCGCGGCTGGTGAGGTCGCCCGCGCGCATCGCCGCGTGGATCTCGTCGATAGTCGCTTCGGTTGGATCGAATGATGATGTCATGGAAAGGAAATCGCGGGGTCAGACCGCGAGGAAGTCCGCGATCGCGTCGCTGTCGGTCAGGTCGTCCGAGTCGAGTTCGTCCACGATCGTCCCGCGTTCGATGGCGTAACACCGCTCGGCCATCGACTGGATGACGCCGAGGTTCTGTTCGACGAACAGCACTGTCGTCCCCAGCGACTCGTTGATCGCGGGGATGTCCGCCTGGATCTGCTCGACGATGGACGGCTGGATTCCCTCCGATGGTTCGTCGAGGAGGAGGAGATCCGGATTGCCGACCAGCGCCCGGGCGATGGCGAGCATCTGCTGCTGGCCACCGCTCATCGTGCCGGCCCGCTGGGTCGCCCGCTCCTCGAGGATCGGGAAGTACTCGTAGACGGTGTCGTACAGCAGTTCCTCGGCGTCCTCGTTGACGCTCTCGGCGACGAGGAGGTTCTTCTCGACGGTCAGATCCGGGAACACGTCCCGGCTCTGCGGGATGTAGCCGATCCCGTTACGGGCGCGGCGGTCGGCCGTCCAGCCGGTGATGTCGGTGCCGTTGTAGGAGACGGTGCCCGACATCGGCTCCAGCAGCCCGATGAGCGCCTTCATCAGGGTGGTCTTGCCCGCGCCGTTCTTGCCGACGATGCCGACGATTTCGCCCTCCTCGACGGTCAGATCCACGTCGCGGAGGATCGGGGTGTCGCCGTATCCGACGGTGAGGTTCTCACAGGTCAGCATCTCACTGTCCCCCCAGGTAGATCCGCCGAACCTCGTCGTCGGCCCTGATCTCCTCGATCGATCCTTCGCGGAAGATGTCGCCCTGGTGGAGAACGGTCACCTCGTCGGCGATGCGGTCGACGAAGTCGATGTCGTGTTCGATGACGACGAACGTGATACCTCGGTCGTTGAGCCTAGTGACGAGGTCTGCCACCTCGGTACGCTCCTCGATGGACAGCCCCGCGACCGGTTCGTCGAGCATGAGCAGATCGGGCGAGAGCGCGGCAGCCATCCCGATTTCGAGACGCTGCTGTTGCCCGTGGGAGAGATCCGACGCCAGCATGTCGCGTTCGGGTGCGAGGCCGACACGCTCCAGCGTCTCGACGACCTGTTCGGTGGGGTCGCCGTCGACGACGCGCTGGACCGGCAGACGGACGTTCTCGAAGGCGGTGAGCGACTCGAACACCGAGGGGACCTGGAACTTCATACCGATCCCCTCGCGCACCCGCTCGTGTGGGTCGAGGTCGGTCACGTCGACGCTGTCGTAGTAGATGCGGCCGGACGTGGCCTTCAGGCGCCCGGTGATGAGTTTCAGGAGCGTCGACTTGCCGGCACCGTTCGGGCCGATGAGACACCGGAGCTCTCCCTCGTCGACGCCGAAGTCGACGCCGTCGATGGCGGTCAGGCCGCCGAACTGCTTCGTGAGCCCCTCGGTCTGGAGGAGCCGGCTAGTGTCGGAGCCGGTGGCACTCACCGCCGGCGTCCGGCGGACGTTCGGGTCCGTTCCGGATTTCGAACTCATTCTGCGGCCTCCTCGGTCGCGGTGGCCGGTCGATCTGGGTCGACGAATCCGCGTTGCTGGAGGGCGCCGACGGCTTTCCGGTGGACGTAGGGAATGATCCCCTCGGGCAGCGCGAGGACGATTGTCAACAACAGGACGCCGACGACGACCATGGCCCACTCGCTACCGGTGACCGACAGCTGCTGGCGGAACCACTCGATAGCGACCGTCGCGACGAGGCCGCCGAGGAGCGACTCCCGGCCGCCGACGGTCACCCAGACGACGGGCATGGTCGCGAACGTCAGCGAGTAGACGCTCGGATCGATGTAGTTGCCCCAGGACGCGTAGAGGACGCCGGAGAAGCCGGCGAGTGCGCCCCCGAGGGTGAACACGCCGAGTTTCACCTTCCGGATGTCGTAGCCGAGCATCTCGACGCGGTCCTCGTCCTCGCGGACGGCGACCATGGCGTAGCCGAAGCGGCTGTTGACCAGCGCTCGCAGCCCGAAGTACGCAACGACGAGCGTGGACAGCACCAGCCAGTAGAAGATGTCGCCGCTGAACGTCAGGGCGGCGCCCTCGACGCCGACGGCGAGGTTGGGAATGCCGGGCATGCCGTTGAACCCGCCCAGCGGCACCTCGCCAATCGTCCACTCATCGCCGGCGGTCTGGGCCATGAACGTCTGCATGACCAGCGTCACGACGAGCGTGATGATGGCCACGAACACGCCGCTGACGTTGCCGTAGAACATGAAGTAGCCCAACAGGCCCGCGACGGCCGTCGCGACGAGCACCGCAACCGGGATGGCGAGTGTCGTCCCGAGCGTGCTGCCGAAGTTGATGCTCACGATGCCGAAGGTGTAGCCGGCGAAGCCGAAGAACACGACCTGGCCGAAGCTGAGGACGCCCGCGTACCCCCACACGACCGACAGCGACAGGGCGAGCAGCCCGTACAACAGGAACAGCGCGGTGTTCCCGGCCTGATAGGCGCTGACGAACAGCGGGTAGGCGAACGTGATCGCGAGAGCGACGACGGCGCCGACCCAGAAGGCACGACTGTTGCCGATGGTGTTGGAGCCGTTGAACGGTTCACACAGCCGGTCGAACAGCTCGAGAAGTCCGTTTTCGGCGCCGCTCATACGCTCTCACGCTCCAGACGTTCGCGGAGGTCGGTGACGACGCCCGAGAGCCCACCCGGCAGGAACCGGAGGATGAGCACCGCCACGAACAGCAGGGCAATCTTGCCCATGAACGTGCCGTAGAGATTGCTGAACAGGGCGTTGATCGAGCCGAGCGTGCCGCCGGCGAGGGTCGTACCCAGCAGGACGGAGGAGCCGCCGGTGACGACGGCGACGAACGCCTCGACCAGGAACGACGAGCCCATTCCGGGGACGATAGCCATCGTCGGCGCGTACAGCGCGCCGGTCAGCCCGGCGAGAGCGGAGCCGATGACGAACGTCGTGGTGTACATCCGGTCGGTTTCGACGCCCATCGCCTGGGCGGTGTCGGCGTCCTGAATCGTCGCGCGAGCGCGGACGCCGAACTCCGTGCGGGTGAACACGAGGTACGCGCCCACCAGCACGAGGGCGGCCACGCCCGACAGCAGGACGCGGTACATCGAGTACGAGAACTCGCCGTAGGTGATGGCGCCGAACGGAACCCCGATACTCGACAGCGAGTTCCCGAAGGCGATGCGGGCCCCCTGTGTGAGCGCGAGTCCGACGGCCCACGTCGCGACCATGGAGTCGAGCGGCCGTTCGTACAGCCGCTTGATGATCGTCCGCTCGAGAATCAGCCCCACGACCATCGTGACGACGACGCCGATGGCGATGGCGACAGGGAGCGGGAGGCCGGCGTTGGCCGCCAGCGTCGTACCGTACGCCCCGATCATGATGAACTCACCGTGCGCGAGGTTGATCACGTCCATCATCCCGAAGATGATGGCCAGTCCGATGGCCGACAGCACGATAAACGCGAAGCTGTCGAGGAACTGGAAGAAGAGGTTCGCCGCGTTGACCATCTCACCCGGCCTCCTCGAAGTAGTCCTGTGGCGTGTACTGCGTCTCTTCGTCCTCCTGAGTCAGGTCACAGTCGACGGTGTTCGAGAGGAACTGCTCCTCGATGACGCGGTCGTCGACGGCCTCGACGTTGTGGTCCTCGTCGGCCCGCATCGCCCACATGTGGTGGTGGACGTGGTGGGTCTCGGGATCGAGCCTGATCTCGGAGCCCTCGGGCGCCTCCGGCGCGGGGTAGGAGATGCCCGATTCGAGCGCCGCCTTGACCTCCTCCTGATTCGTCGTGCCCGCCTGCTCGACGGCCTGCTTGTACATGTAGACGGAGAAGTAGTTGGTCTGGGCCTCCTCGTTGAGGTAGGGCGCGTCGGGGAACATCTCGAAGTAGCGGTCGACGAAGCCGCCGTCGCTGGTGTTCCGTTCGGTCGGAATCTCTTCCATGTAGTTGACCCCGGCGTAGATGTTGGCCATCGCGGGCGGCTCGAGGCGACGGTGCTCGTACCCCTGCGCCATCGCCGTCGAGGTGCCGATGGGTACGTCGAGTCCCGACGACGCCTTCTGCTCGTAGAAGGAGGTGTGGTTCGCGCCGACCAGCATCGACATCACGAAGTCGGGGTCGGCCTCCTGAATCCGGTTGATCGTCGACCCGAAGCTCGTCTCGGAGAGAGGGATGAACTCCTCGCCGATGACCTCGGCGTCGTTCTCGTCGGCAAGCACGCGGACCCAGTCCGCGGAGAGCTGGCCGAAGTTGTAGTCCGCAGCGATGGTGTAGATGCGCGGGCCGAACTCGTCGACGAGGTACGGCAGCACCATCCCCAGTTGCTGGCGGGCAGTCGGGCCGACCGCGAAGGTGTTGCGATCACACACCCCGCCTTCGTACTGTGTGGTGTAGAAGTACAGCTGGTCGTGTCGGTCGATGGTCGGACGGATGGTCTCGCGGGTCGCCGAGGAGTAGCCCGCCCACAGCACGTCCACCTGCTCTTGCTCGATGGCCCGCCGGGTGAGCTCCTTGTACCGCTGGTTGTCCGACTGTGGGTCCGGCGCGAACGTCTCGATCTGTTTGCCGTCGATGCCGCCGTTCGCGTTGATCTCCTCGATGGCCAGCATCGACGCGTTGTACTTGGGCGTACCGACCAGCGCGAAGTTCCCCGAGCGATCCTCAAGCACGCCGATTTTGATCGTGTCGGAACTCGACGCGCTCCCACCGGTGGTGCCGCCACCGCCGCCGGCACAGCCGGCCAGCGCCGTGCCGGCGACGAGGGCGGACGAACCGAGGAACTCACGACGGCCGAGGCGACCGTCGGTCATACGATCGACCTCGAAGACGATTCGACATTAGTGGAATTCAATCGAGTTTTCCTATTCATACTACCATGATCCCGGTTAGTTCTCATACGAACGGACATCAATCATCCCGTCCCGCAGACAGTACATAAGAATTTTGTACTGAATCCTATATTCTCCTCCGTACACCAGGTATTGTATAAGGACATGGAAGGTTTTGATTTCATAGTGTACAAAAGTCTAATATTCGTGCTAAAAATATATTATTTCAATTTTTTATTTCGCTATGTATCGGGACAGTGCGAGAACGCACCGCGTCTCGACCCCGAACCGATCGACGACCCGTTCCCACCGAGTCGGCGCCGGTGCCAAACGTTCGGTTGAAATGCGATCGAGGTAGACGAACAGGTAGAAAAGCAGTTTTCTCGTGTGCAAATATTGTTCTCTCGGCGAATATTTAAGACACCGCTGGAGGAATATCCGGCGGCATGAGCGGATCTGCAACGGAGACCGTACGGCACGACGGGGGTGCGAAGTCGAGATGACCGACGAGATGATTCCGGGCGAGGTGGTCACCGGCGAGGGGACGGTGACGCTGAATGAGGGGCGGGAGACGACCGAGGTGACCGTCGCCAACGAGGGCGACCGGCCGGTCCAGGTCGGCTCGCACTTCCACTTCTTCGAGGTCAACGCGGCGCTCGCGTTCGACCGCGAAGCGGCGTTCGGGATGCGGCTGAACATCCCGGCGGGGACGGCCGTCCGGTTCGAACCCGGCGAGGAACAGACGGTCGCTCTCGTCGCGATTGGTGGCAAGCGGCGCGCACACGGCATGAACGGCCTGGTGAACGGGAGCGTCGACGGCGACGGGGCCGACGCGGTCAAGCGGATGCGGCGCGCCGGCTTCCGTGACACCGGCGAGGGGGACGAATGACCCGCGACGTCGACCGCGAGGCCTACGCGGAGCTGTACGGTCCGACCGAGGGCGACAGAGTCCGACTCGGCGACACGGCGCTGTTCGCGGAAGTCGAGACCGACTACCGGACTCACGGCGACGAGGCGGTGTTCGGCGGGGGCAAGACCCTGCGCGACGGCCTCGGAATGGCGCCCGGCGTCACCCAGGCGGAGGGGGCGCTCGACTGGGTGATCACGAACGCGACCGTGATCGATCCCGTGCTGGGGATCGTCGCCGGCGACATCGGCATCCGGAACGGCGAAATCGTCGGCGTCGGGAAGGCCGGCAACCCGGAGACGATGGACGGCGTCGACATGGTGGTCGGGCCGTCGACGGACGTGTATCCGGCGGAGGGGAAGATCGCGACGCCGGGTGGGCTGGACATCCACGTTCACTGGAACTCGGCGCAGTTGCACGAACACGCCCTCGCGACGGGCGTAACGACGATGCTCGGCGGCGGCTACGGCGGGGGCGCGACGACCTGCACGACGGGGCCGGAGAACATCAAGCGGTTCCTCCAGGCCGCGGAGGAGTGGCCCGTCAACGTCGGCTTCTACGGCAAGGGCAACGCCTCCGATCCGGCGCCGTTACGCGAGCAAATTCGAGCGGGTGCGTGCGCACTGAAATTACACGAGGACTGGGGATCGATGCCCGACGCCATCGACACCGCACTCGACGTGGCCGAGGACGAGGACGTGCAGGTGTGTATGCACACCGACACGCTCAACGAGGCCGGCTTCGTCGAGAACACCTTCGCGGCCGTCGACGGCCGGACGATGCACCTGTTCCACATCGAAGGGGCCGGCGGCGGCCACGCGCCGGACATCATGGAGATGGTCGGCGAACCGAACATGCTCCCGTCGTCGACGAACCCCTCGATGCCCTACACCGACAACACGTTCGACGAACATCTGGACATGGTGATGGTGTGTCACCACCTCAATCCCGACGTGCCCGAGGACGTGGCCTTCGCCGAGTCTCGGGTCCGCGCCGAAACCATCGCCGCCGAGGACGTCCTCCACGACATGGGCGCCATCTCGATGATGACGACGGACTCGCAGGCGATGGGCCGGATGGGCGAACTCGTCTCTCGAACCTGGCAGACCGCCTCGAAGATGAAGCGCCAGCGCGGCCCCCTCGACCCCGACGCGGGGACCGACGCGGACAACCACCGCATCAAGCGCTACATCGCCAAGTACACGATCAACCCGGCGGTCGCGGCGGGCATCGACGACTACGTCGGGACGCTCGAACCCGGGAAACTCGCCGACGTGGTGGTGTGGGATCCCGCCTTCTTCGGCGTCAAACCCGCGATGGCGTTCAAAGGCGGCTTCCCGGTCCACTCCGAGATGGGCGAGGCCAACGGCTCGTTGATGACCTGCGAACCCATCCGCCAGCGCGAGCGCGCCGGCGCGAAGGGGAAGGCGAAATACGGCCTCTCGCTATCTTTCGTCTCGCCGGCCGCCGCGGACGGCGGCGTCGGCGAAGAGTACGGCCTCGACACCCCCGTCGTCCCCGTTTCCGGCACTCGGATGCCCGGCAAGGACGACATGCTGTACAACGACTACTGCCCCGACGACATCGACGTCGACCCCGAGACGTTCGAGGTACGGATCGACGGCGAGCACGTCACGTGCGAACCGTCCTCGGAACTGCCGCTGGGACAGCGATACATGATTTGAACAACGACCATCATCCGACGGCTGTCGTTGATATTCGTACCATTCAAAACGTATTTGTCGTGCGTTATTGAACCCATAACCAAGATGAGGCCGACAACGTCAATCAAGAAGGAGGGCGGAGACGCGGACGACAGCCGCCGCGGGCCGGGAGTGGTCGCCAATGGCTGAGGATGTCGTCCCGGGGGAACTGCTCCCGAGCGACGGTGCCGTGACGATCAACGGCGATCGGGAGACGGCCGAGGTGGCCGTCGCCAACACCGGCGACCGGCCCGTACAGGTCGGCTCGCACTTTCACTTCTTCGAGGCCAACGCCGCGCTCGCGTTCGACCGCGACGCGGCCTACGGGATGCGACTGGATATCCCGGCTGGGACGGCCCTCCGATTCGAACCCGGCGACGAGCAGACCGTCGACCTGGTCGCCATCGGCGGCGAGCGGATCGTCTCGGGGATGAACAGCCTCGTGGACGGCCCACTCGACGATCCGGAGCGTCGAGAGCGCGCGCTGGCCCGTGCCCGCGAAGGCGCCTACGGAGGTGCCGACGATGGGGCGTGACGTCGACCCGGCGGAGTACGCCTCGCTGTACGGCCCGACCGAGGGCGACCGGCTCCGCCTCGCGGACACCGACCTCCGCCTGAAAGTCGAGGAGGACCGGCTGACCCACGGCGACGAAACGGTGTTCGGCGGCGGCAAGACCATGCGGGACGGGATGGGACTCAAGCCCGGCTACACCGCCGAGGAGGGCGCACTCGACTGGGTGCTGACGAACCTCGTCGTCCTCGACCCCGTGATGGGGGTGTTGAAGGCCGACATCGGCATCAAGGACGGCTACATCGCAGGAATCGGCAACGCCGGCAACCCGGAGACGATGGACGACGTCGACGAGGACCTCGTCATCAGCGCCAACACGGAGGTCGTCTCCGCGGAGGGGATGATCGCCACGCCGGGCGCCATCGACGTCCACGTCCACTTCAACTCCGCACAGCTCCCCCGGCACGCGCTGGCCTCGGGTGTGACGACGATGCTCGGCGGCGGCGTCGGACCGTCGACGGTCGGGATCATCACGAGCGGGAAGTGGAACATCGAGATGATGATGCGGGCGGCGGAGGCGTGGCCCGTCAACGTCGGCTTCTACGGCAAGGGCAACTCGTCGCGGCCGGCGGTCATCCGTGAACAGGTGGAAGCCGGCGCCGTCGCCCTCAAGATCCACGAGGACTGGGGCGCCACGCCGGGCGTCATCGACACCTGTCTGGAGGTCGCCGACGAGACGGGCGTGCAGGTCGCCATCCACACCGACACGCTCAACGAATCGGGGTTCGTCGAGAACACCTTCGACGCTATCGACGGCCGGACGCTCCACGCCTACCACGTGGAGGGCGCGGGCGGCGGGCACGCGCCGGACATCATCGAACTCGTCGGCAAGGAGCACATGCTCCCGTCGTCGACGAATCCGACGATGCCCTACACCGACAACACCTTCGAGGAACATCTGGACATGGTGATGGTCTGTCACCACCTCGATCCGGATATCCCGGAGGACGTGGCCTTCGCCGAATCCCGGGTCCGCGCCGAAACCATCGCCGCCGAGGACGTCCTCCACGACATCGGTGCCGTGGCGATGATGGCCACCGACTCGCAGGCGATGGGGCGGATGGGCGAGTTGCTCGCCCGGACGTGGCAGACCGCCGACAAGATGCGCAAACAGCGCGGGCCCCTCCCCCAGGACGAGGGGACGGGCGCCGACAACCACCGGATTCGCCGGTATCTGGCGAAGTACACGATCAACCCGGCTATCACGGCCGGGATCGACGACTACGTCGGCTCGCTGGAGCCCGGAAAACTCGCCGACATCGTACTGTGGAACCCCGCCTTCTTCGGGCTGAAACCGGAGACGGTGATCAAAGGTGGGTTCCCGGCCTACGCGTCGATGGGCGAGGCCAACGCATCCCTGATGACCTGCGAACCGATGGAGATGCGCCCCCAGTACGGCGCGTTCGGCTCGGCCCGGGACGTGACGAGCGTCCAGTTCGTCAGCCAGCAAGCGTACGACGCGGACATCGGGGCCGCGTACGACCTCTCCAAGATCGTCCTCCCGATCGCCGACACGCGTGACCTCTCGACGGAGGACTTCGTGTTGAACACGTACAGTCCGACGGTGGACGTCGACCCCGAGACGTTTACCGTCGAGATGGACGGCGAGCGGATCACGTCCGACCCGGTGGACAGCATCCCACTCGCCCAGCGGTACATGCTCTAACGATGAAACTCACACCCAAAGAGGAGGAACGGCTCACGATATTCACTGCGGCAGAGATCGCACGACGTCGCAAGGAGCGCGACGTGGTGCTGAACCATCCGGAGGCCGTCGCCTACATCAGCGACTGGTGTATCGAGCGGGCGCGCGAGGGACAGTCCGTCGCGGAGATTCGCTCGGGCGCCTCGCAACTGCTCGGTCGTGACGACGTGATGGAGGGCGTGCCGGAGATGATCGACATGATCCAGGTCGAACCGATGTTCCCCGACGGCACGAAACTCGTCACCGTCCACGACCCGATCCGGTCGGACAGCGTCGGCGAGAGCGCTGCGACCGACGGGGCGGACGCATGAGCCTCACCCACCGCGACGTGGCGACCGTCGGCATCGGCGGCCCCGTGGGGTCGGGGAAGACGAGCCTGCTGACCGAACTCGTACCGCGACTGTGCGACGCCGGCCTCGACGTGGGTGTCATCGCCAACGACATCCTCACACAGGAGGACGCGACGCGACTGCGCGAACGGTTCGCGGGCGTCGTCCCCGAGGACCTCGTCGCCGGCGTCGAAACTGGGGCGTGTCCACACACGGGCATCCGCGAGGACCCGTCGATGAATCTCCAGCAGATCGACGCCTTCCTCGAAACTCACCCGGAACTCGATCTCGTGTTGATCGAGAGCGGCGGGGACAACCTCGCCGCGACGTTCAACCCGGAACTGGCCGACTACTCGCTGTACGTCATCAGCGTCGCCGAAGGCGACGACATCCCGCGCAAGCGCGGCCCGGGCGTCGTCGAGTGTGACCTGCTGGTGATCAACAAGACGGATCTCGCCCCCCACGTCGGCGCGGATCTCGACGTGATGGCGCGTGACGCCGACGCGGTCCGTGACGGTCCCGTCGTCTTCACCAACTGCAAGGCGAGCGAGGGTATCGACGACATCGTCGGCCGCGTCCGCGAGGGGGTGCTGTTCGCCTGATGGCCGCCGACGCCCCACATCCATCCTTCGAGGGGTACGCCGCCGAACCCGTGCCACAGGCCGCCGTCGGCTCGCCGGGTAAGGACGGCGTCCTCGAACTGACGTTCGCGGCCACGAGCGCGGGCACGAGGCTCGTCCACGACTACGCGACGGTCCCGTTTCACATCTCGGGGACGCTGGGGCACGATCCCCACCCGGACGCGGAGACGGTGTTCGTCCAGTCGCCGACGGGTGGCATCGCACAGGGCGACCGCCTCGACGTGACGATCAGCGTCGAGGCCGACGCCGTCGCGCACGTCTCGACCCAGAGCGCGACCAAGGTGCAGTCGATGGACTGCAACTACGCCGCCGCCGAGACGACGCTCTCGGTCGGCGCGGGCGGCCATCTGGACTACGTTCCGGAGCCGACGATCCTCAACGCCGACGCTCGGTACCACGAATCCGTGCAGTTGGATCTGGCCGAGGGCGCCACGACCGTCGTGAGCGACGTGGTGGTGCCGGGGCGTCTCGCCCGAGGTGAACGCTTCGACTTCGAGCGCTACCTCTCGTCGATTCGGGCCAGCGGTCCCGACGGGACGCTGTTCGCCGACGCCACTCACCTCACGCCGGGCGAGGCGGACCCGACCGCACCGGGCGTGCTGGGCGAGTTCGCCGTCTACGGGACGGCGTTCGTCGTCGCTCCCGACCACGACACCGACGCGTTGAGCGACCGCCTCCACGACGCCGTCGCGGACGGGCCGGCCGACGCCGGGGCGACCGAACTCCCGTTCGGTGCCGGCGTCGTGGTTCGGGCGCTCGGTCACGGCGCCGAACCGGTCACGGAGACCATCCACGCCGCCTGGGACCGGGCGCGTCGGGACCTGCTCGACGCCCCCGCCCCGTCCGGGAGGAAGTACTGATGCTGGTCGCCGACACCTACCTCGGCTCCCGCACCGACGACGACCTGGCGGCCCGCATCGATCGCGAGGGAGCGCTGACCGTCCGCCTCGACGGGACGGAGCGTCGGCGCTCGCGCGTCCGGACGACCACCGAGGAGGGCCACGACATCGGCGTCGTCACGGCCCGCGACCTCGACGCCGGTGACGTGCTGGCGGCCGACGACCGACTCGTCGTGGTCGAACTCGACGCCGTCGAGGCGATGGTGATCGACCTCGCGGCGGCCGACGCCCCCCTGACTGCGGGCGTCGCCCTCGGTCACGCGGTGGGGAACCGCCACTGGGATCTGGCGATCCAAGGGGAGACGGTGTCGCTGCCGGTGACCGACCGGAAACGGATGGAACGGGAGGTCCGGCCGCTCCTCCCCGACGGCGCGACGCTCGAATACGAGCAGGTGCCGCCGTCGCTGTTCGACGGAGAGAGCGGGCACGAACACGATCACGAACACGGGCACGGCATCGAACGACCCACGGGGCCGGACCGATGACCGACACGTCACTCCTCGAAACGTTCCGGCTCGCGGACTCCGCTCTCCCGGTTGGCTCCGACAGCGTCTCCTACGGGCTGGAGGCGTTCGTGGCGACCGACCGCGTCGCCGACGCGGCCGACCTGTCTGCGCTGCTGGAGACGTACCTCCGCCGGCAGTTGGGTCCCGGCGAACTCGTCGCGCTCCGGGCGGCCCACGCCGGCGCCCGCGACGGCGACGTCGACGCCGTCTGCGCGGCCGACCGTCGACTCTCGGCGGTGACGCTCGCCGCGGAGTTCCGGGAGAGTTCGACCCGGACGGGCAGTCGCCTCCTCGACATCCAGCGACGGCTCCACGACGACGACTTCCTCGACGCCTACGCGGCGCGGTCGGCGCCCGGCAACTACGCCGTGGTGCTCGGGGCGGCGACGGTGCGGGCCGACATCGGCGCCGAGCGGGCGTGTCTGCTCTGCTGTCACGAGTTCGTCACCACGCTTTTGGGCGCCGCCCAGCGGCTCCTCCGACTCGGTCACACCGAGGTTCAGCGCGTCCGCAACGACCTCGAACCCGCCATCGTCGACGCCGTCGAGACGAGCGCCGATCGATCGCTCGACGAGATGACGCCGTTCACGCCGCTGATCGAACTCCAGTCGGCGGATCACGAGCGCGCCGACCGCCGGCTGTTCGTGAGCTGAGACGGCCGGTAAGTTACCGGTCGTCGCCACCCGCCTCGATCCAGCAAGAATGCCGGGAAAGCAACGCGGCTGACGTGCTCGGTAATCGTCGTCGCATCACCGAGGACAGTTCAACGCCTGGGTCCGATTCGTCCGCTTCGGCGCCGTGAGATTGACGATGTCGGGCTGGGTTCCGCGGAACAGTAACACCCTTCTGGACGTTGATGAGGATGGCCCGTGCAACTGTCTCGACGGTACGGCGAAGTTCGGCGGATCCAGCCACGATCGGATTCCATGCGGATCGAACGATCTGAACCACTCGGTTGCAGTCGCTGCTTGGTGTTGATAAAATAGTTCAGAAATCTGTTAGTTCATTTATTTACCTCGTAAAAAGACACGTTCGACGCTGGTCCGATTTCCGTGGCGTTCGTGTCTGAAAGCGAGGCCGTGGCGACGGCAGACGTCGTGCAGCGATTCCGCACGTAATTCGCCGAAAAACGAGTGAACGAGAACGTTCGCTCTCGTCGCGGACTTCGTGTGGAATGATTCGTTCGTCTCTGGATCAACCGCGTTAACGGGAGCGTCGCTCTCGTCCGCCACAGAACGTGAGGCGGTTTGACGGCGGCGTACAGCCAATCCTGCTCGTCGTTGAGGCGGGTCACGGTCTCGTCGACCGCAACGTGATCCGGGCTTCGACCCGCTTCGGGCCGTAGCGCGGCCTCGTGAACGGTAGACCGCGCCCGTGCGACACCAAATATCTAAAGAATAGATACAGTATCTAAAAGTGATAGTTTGTCGAAGATCGGATGGATATTGAGCTTCGTCAACAGCCACGGAGTTGCTCCCCACTCCACAAAACCTAACTCGGTCCCGCCGGGACAACCGTCAAGCCCAGCGTCGGGAGCATAGACCACGCAAAGCACGCGACGTCTCACCATTTCCCTCGAATGTGCAGAGCCGTACTGGTCACCAGTTAGTTGCCGACCGTTCCCCGACGCTCCAACAGAAACAACGCCTTAGTCGTTGTTTTCGAGGTCCATGGTACCAGCTCACCGGCCAAGATCAGTGAGTGCGTTTTCTGAGGGGATGTCCGTGCGATACCACGACGGCGGTCGGAGATCATCCAGCAGACGTACCCGAGTCGGCCGCGGCGACGTTGCAGCAGTTGAGTGATCGCGATCCCCGAGCGGCGAGTATCTTGAAACGCGTTCAGCCGACGGAACGGGTCGAATCCTTCGGAGAGTCGGTGTCCCGCGTGGAACGAGTTCCGCAGCTTCAGCTGCGTCGGTACCCTCGGAACCACCGCGTCACGCGAGACGTAATCCCCAAGTCGCGCTTTGCCATGATGACGGTGTTTTTCGCTCGGCGGCCGACCTCCTCTGGAATCGCCCCGAAGACGAGTTGCTCCAAGAGGCTTTCTCGAGACGCCCCGATAACCGTGATATCGTGTGCGCCAGAGCGGTCGATGATCTCTTCGATGATATCGCCGTCCTCGACAAGAGTTGTATTCACTTCGACACCATCGAGAATCGACGTAGTCCCTTCCAACACGGGGTCGCCATCGTCGTCGGTTGCGGTAGAGACGTATAGTACTTCGACGCGTGCATCGTTTGGCACAGCGATCGCGTGGGCGATCTCGGCGGCGAATTCGGCGTGGGGGCCACCAGCCGTCGGCACCAAGATCGAGTTCACGTCTCCGGTCGGACCCATGCGTTCGACGAGGACGTCGCACCGCGCCTGGGTGACGATCCGGTCGACGTTACTCCCGAGGACGTAGTCTGTCCGGCGTCCGCGGCCACGCCAGCCCATCAGGACGATATCGATATCGTCCTGCTCGATGGTGTTCAGAATCGCCTTCGAGACGTCGTGTCCGATGCGGATTTTCCCACTCACGGGGATATCGGGGCGTTCTTCGTTTGCGAATTCGAGCGCGGTATCGATCACCTCCCGCTCGTCCGAGACAAACCGTCGCCCTTCCGACAGCGGAGTCTGTTGGGGAACGGTCACGACACTCACCACTTCGATATCTGCATCGCGTTTCTCGGCGAGATCGAACGCCGTCTGCATCAGTTGCTCGACACTCTCGGGGTCCGCAATCGGCACGAGGAGCCGCTGGTCTCGGGACGAGCGCTCGGACGCCGGTGCCTGTTCGGCGACGACTGTCGGGGCTTCCTCTTCGAGTTTCTCCTCCTCTTTCGGCTCGGAGTAGCCGTAGTAGACGGCGATGCCAAGGCCCATCCACAGCACGGTCGTCACGAGGGCGATGAACCCGTGGGAATCCGGTCCGAGACCGATCTCCATTCCGAGTGCGGAGAGGAGAAACGGCGTCAGCAGGAACTGGAGAACGATGCCGATCAGCGGCGGCCACGGCATATAGGGGACTTCGAAGGTGCGCGGCAGATCCGGGTGGGTTTTGCGCATCTTGATGACCGTCCAGTTGACCTGGACGAACAGGAGAATGAACATGATGTCCGCGGACGCGGCGACGGATTCGATCGGCAACGTTACTGCCATCAGGATAATCAGGACTGCGGAGAGGAGAATCGCCCAGTGGGGCGTCCGTTTCTCGGGGTGAATCCGCTCGAAAATCCCGGGCAGTGCTCGATCACGACCCATCGCGAACGACACCCGCGAGGAAGAGTACACGGTCGCGTTCAGTGCGCTCATCGTGGCGGTAAGGCCGGCAATCAACAACAGCGGGATACCGTATGGAACGAACTGACCGGCGGCTTCGATGATGCCCAGTTCGCCGAGATTGCCGAGCAGCTGCCAGGTGGGTGCGCCAGCGGCAAGCCCTGCGCGCTGTGCAAGCTCGGGAACGACGCTAATACCGCCGATCGCAGCGAAGGCGACCAGAATGTAGATCGGAACGACGATAGCTAACGAATAGAAGACGGCCTTGGGGATGTTCTCCCCAGGATTGACGACTTCTTCGCCCGACTGGACGATGATCTCGTAGCCCTCAAAGGCGATGTACGTGAATCCCATCGCGCCGATAATCCCGATGACGCCGTTCGGAGCAAAGCTCGGATGGCCCAGGAATTTGGTCGGCCAGTTCGGGGTATTGATCGTCGCGAGGATTCCGAAGGCGACGAAAACGCCGAGAATGATCACCTTGATTCCGGTCACGATCACTCCCGCTTTCCCCGTCTCTTCGGCCCCGCGATAGTTGATGTACGCAAAGAGGCTCACCATCAGTACGGCGAGTACCTTATCGAGGAGAAGACGGTCGATAACTCCCAAGAGGACGAACCCCTCGGAAAGCACGCCCGAATAGACGATGAACTCCGTGAGGAAGACGCCAAATGTGACCGCGTACAGTGAGCACGCAACAGCGTGGGCAAACCAGCTCATCCAGCCGGCGTAGAAGCCGTTCGGATCGACGAGTGCCTCTTTCACCCAGAGATACCCACCACCAGCTTCGGGGAAGGCGGCACCCAGCTCCGCGTACGAGACGGCTGTGAACAGCGCAACGAACCCGTTCAAGAAGAATGCGAGTGTGAGGGCAGGACCAGCCAGCCCGGCTGCGAATCCCGTGAGGGCGAACACGCCGGCGCCGATCATCGCCCCAACACCGATAAACGTGATATCGAACAGACTCATATCGCGAGACAGTTCGGTCTCGACGTCGCCACTCGCGTCCGTCGAGTTGGCTGTCCCCGCGTTATTATCGGACATCAAGGACAGATTCTCGAACCGACCACACTAATGTTTCGTTTCCTTAGCGAGTCACGCTCCGCTGTAGCTGCTGAAACGACACACAAATTACCCCGCATACGAATCGTCGGATATGCTCGAACCGCTCCGCTACCGCTATCACTCGGTACGGCGTCGCGTCCGTCGAATCGAGCGGCGGGAAATGCAAGAATTCCGTCACTGGCTCGAAGATACCGAGAATCTCCTACACCTCTCGGTACTCGTCATTGTCCCACTTCTCATCGGCGTCGTGACGTGGCTCTCTAACGTCTCGCCGGTCGTCTCCTTTCTGGTGTACCCCCCACTTGCCTCGGGGACGTATACGCTGTTTGCTGATCCTGGGGGGCGCTACTCGTCGCCTCGCAAGTTCGTCGGCGGGATGACTGCCGGCGCATTCGGTGGCTGGCTTGCCCTCGAGGTGAGCGCGCGGTTCTGGTACCCGACCACACCCGAACAGTTTCAGGTTCACGCCGGTGCAGCCGCACTCGGAATCTTTCTCACCGGAGTACTGACGTGGGGTCTAGCACTGGAGGAACCAACGGCATTCTCGACCACCCTCCTCGTCCTGGTGACTGGCGCCGAGCGGTTGCCGTACGTAGCCGGGATCGTGGTCTCGAGCAGCCTCATCGCTGGCGTGTTCGTCCTCTGGCGGCGCCACGTCTATCACGAACGGTCGCGATACCTGTTTCAATCGACCCACGGCGACGATCAAGTCCTCGTCCCCGTCCGTGGTGATGATACTAACTCGCTGGGTCTGTTCGCTGCACGCCTCGCCGCGGCCCACGATGCCGGAAAGATCGTCCTCATGAAAACGGTCGGCACCGAAGCCATCGAGGAAACGGAATCGGAGTTGGACGCTGCCGGACGAACGGTCTCCGAGGATGGGACCGCCGAGCACTCCGTCACTCGGGCGGCCGAAGAGCGACTGGCCGAACAGCAACTCCGCGAACTCGACCGACTCCGAGAGCGGATCACATCCGTCGTCGACGTGCCGTGTGAGTTCGTCGTCGCCGTCGAAGATGGCTCTGTCGGGGAGACCGTTCTCACGACTGCAGAGGCGGAGAACTGTGATTTGATCGTCAGTCCCTACGAAACGGAGGAGGACGATCCGAGTCCATTCGTTCGACGGATCCTGAGCGGGAACACGGATGCGATCGTCTTCCGGTCGTCGAACGGGCGGACGGACTGGCAGCGCATCCTGGTGATGGTTCGCTCGTCAGGGAGGGTCGCCAACGCAATGCTCGACTTTGCACAGCGGCTCCTCCCCACCGAGGGAACGATCAGTGCATGTACCTGTGCCTCGAAGCAACGCGAGCGGCGCACGGCCGAAATACTGCTCGAAAATCTCGTCGAGTCGTTCGCGGATCCGATAGAGACACGAGTCGCGAACGGCTCGATCGAAGCGTTTCTCGAACGGAACGCGTCCCTCTACGATTTGGTGGTTGTCGGGGCGAGCACGGATCGGAGCGCGGTCTCACGTCTCGTGTCGACACCGACGTTCGAACGTATTCGCGAGGTTGACTGTGATTTGGCAATCGTTCATAGAGGGTGAGTGATCCCCTAAAGGTGGTCAAGCCCGGGACGACGGACACGAGAAACCAGCCGGTTCGAAACTGCGGAACGGTCGCCTGGAGTCCAAATAACAGCCCCCCGACTGTGAGAACGCTCTTCGATAGAGAATTGCTGCTTTCCAATAGACCAAAGTCCTAGTCGAACAAACACTCTCAGCATGGTCCAGTTGAATATCGGTAGACGTGGAGTGCTTCTGCTCGTTCTCCTCTTCGTGGTTATGGGCATCGAAGATATTCTCATCTGGCTAAACACCGGCGAGGTGCCGACAATCGAGTTTTTCGTCGGGATGGTTATCGTCCTCACCGTATTTGCACTCGCAATCCGGGAAGCGAATCGTCACCCGCCACCCCGCCACGAATGAAGACGAACCTATATACCCCCGTCTATGCGTGAGCGAATCTATCCTACGCGGCGTTCACGGCCGTCGTGATGTACCACGTCTGCGACCTCGGTCGGCAGTGGCGTCTAATACTGCCGGCTGTAAGTCGATCAAGATCCCCCTCACTCGGGGTGACGGATATCTTGAAACAGTCACAGCCGACAGTGTACGTTCGGATTTTCGGATGAGATCCGACGGGTACGCGTTCTCTGCTCGTCGTTCACGGACACGTCGTAGTAATCACGTTTATTACCGAACGGGCCGACTGTACACGTAGAACACACGATGGGATGCAAGGTCGACTCTCTCGTCGAACGCCACGGGCTGACAGTTCCCGACCCGGACTACGGCTCGGTCGACGAGTATCTGGTGACACGGTGGACCGGCGACGATGGCCGCTCTGCCGAGGGGTACAAACCACTCACGGAGTGGTTCAACAAGCGCCTGCTGCGTCGAATATACGAGACCCACGGCCGCGACACGGTGAGCGTTCACCTCGATCGTGAGTACGAAACCATCGTCGGTGACGACGATATCGACCGCGGCGAACTCGCCGCCGATCTGTCGACGGACGGCCTCGACATCGAGGAACTCGCCGACGAACTGGTGTCGTGGAGTACGATGCGACACCACCTCAAGGGCTGTTTGGAGGCCGAGAAGACGACCGAATCGGCCACCACCGACTGGCAAATGAACACCGTCGCGATGGCGAAGGAACGCGCCGTCGAAAAGACGCGCTCGGTGCTCTCCTCGCTCGACTCGTCGGGGCGACTGCCCGAAGCAGAGCGTGCGGAAGTCGAGGTACAGGTCAAACTGAGCTGTCCGGACTGCTCCGTCAGAGTGCCGTTCGAAAATGCGATCGAGCGTGGATACGTCTGCGAGACCCACACCGATGCCGAGGACGAGACCGACACGGTTCGAGAGCGGGTGCGTAACAACCTGTCGGGACTCGCCCTTCCGTACGGTGTCGCCGAGGCGGTACAAAGGCTCGTTCTGGACGACCCCCATCTCGTGGAAGCTGCCGCCCTGACGGTACTTTGATCATGGCCTGGCACCTCTCTATCGAGAACATCGCGGGTATTCGACGCGGCGAGGCCGATCTCGAACCCGGCGTGAACGCCGTCCGCGCGAGCAACTGGCAGGGGAAATCGAGTTTCCTCGCGGGCATCGAGACGGCCTTCGGAACGGCCACGCCCCTGACCGAGGGACAGCAGACCGGCCGTGTCGACTTGAGGACCGGCGAGCAAGATATCGCGGTCGAACTCACGCGGTCGAACGGGACGATTTCGCGCTCGGGGACACCGTACCTGACGACGGAGTACGATCGGATCTGTGCGTCGCTGTTTGCGTTCCTAGACGAGGACAACGAAGTCCGGCGCGCCGTTCGAAACGGCGACAACTTGGCGGCCGTGCTGACGCGACCCCTCGATTTCGAAAACATCGACGAGCAGATCAGGGACGTACGGACGGAGCGAGAACAGGTCGAGCGGGAACTCGAACGCGCCCGCGAAGCCGCGGATCGGCTTCCCCAGCTGCAGCAACGGGTGACGAGTCTCGAATCCGAACTCGACTCGTTGCGTACCGAACGAACCGACCTGGAGATGGATACCGACGGGGACGCCGACGCTCGAGCGGAACTGAGCGAGCGACGGGCGGAGCGTGACCGCGTGAGTGACCGGATCGAACGTCTCGAAACGACTGCCGAACGCATCCGAGAGACACTCGCGGAGAAGCGCACCGAACTCGACTCGCTCACCGTCCCGTCGGAGACGGACATCGAGAGCGAACTCGAAGCAGTTCACGAGAAGCGTCGGGATGTCGAACGTGATTTGGAACTGTTGCAGGCGGTCTACGAGGCGAATCGGCGCGTCCTCGACGAGGATCGCGTCCAACTACTGACGGACGTCTCGCACGATATGCTGACGGATTCCGTCTCCTGTTGGCTCTGTGGGGAGGAGACGACCCGCGACGAGATGGAATCGCAACTGGCGGCTCTCGACCGACAGATGGGCGACCTCCGCACTCGAGCCGACACGTATCGTGAGCAGATCGCGGAGCTAGAGGAACGACGTGACGAGAGACGGACCGCCCGCCGCCGCGAGTCCGACCTGACCGACCGTATCGCCGACTTGGAATCGCGGCTCGCTGAGACCGAAGAGAGCCTGGAAGCCGCCCGCGAGACCCGTTCGGAGTTGGAGTCGCGGGTCGACGATCTGGCTGCCGCCGTCGACACCACACGGGAACAGCGGACGGACCTGGAGAGCGAGATCAAGTATCACGAAGCGGAACTGGCCGACGTTCGCGAGGACCTCGAAACGACGGAGAACCGTGCGGACAAGCGGTCGATGCTCGAAGACGAGTACGAGTCGTTGTCGGACGAGATTACGTCGCTCCGGAACCGCAAAGACGAGATCAAGCGACAGGTTCGGGAGTCGTTCTCCACCGCACTCGACGACCTGCTCGATCGATTCGATACGGGCTTCGAGACGGCTCGTCTCACGAGTACGTTCGACCTCGTCGTCGCGCGCGGCGGCCGGGAAGCACAACTCGACGCACTCAGCGAGGGCGAGCGGGAACTGCTCGGAATCGTGGCAGCACTCGCCGGTCACGAGGCTTTCGACGTCAGCGACCGGGTGCCCGTGCTGTTGCTCGACGGACTCGGTGGCCTCGCCAGCGACAACCTTCGGATCCTCGTCGAGTACCTCCGGCATCGGGCGCCGTATCTCGTCCTCACCGCGTATCCCGAACACGAGTGGTTCGACGGACACGAACTATCGCCGGCGGACTGGGATGTCGTCTCCCACGATGCCGGCGCCGACGCTGGTGCGACCCCGTAGTCGGGGGCTCCCCGTGACGCCCGTCCCTTCGATATCATGTGACAATGTGACACGTTCTCGCCAGAATTAAACCGCTCCCGAGCGAACGAGGGTTGCGATGGGTCGATTTACGGAAGAGCGAGGAGAAAGCCCTGCCCTTTGGCGCAGGGCAGAGAACGTCGTCGATCTCGATATCTGACGCGACGATACCCCGTGAGCGACGAGCAGGTATAACGAACGAGCGGAAGCAACGACGGACCATCTCGATTCGATGTCACGTGAACAGTTCGGCTTGATCGCGAGCGTCTCGATGGCACTGGGAGGGATGATCGGTGGGGGAATCTACGCGGTGCTGGGAGTGGTGACACAGGTCGCCGGTGCGGCGACGTGGTTCGCGTTCGTCCTCGCCGGTGTCGTCGCCGCCTGTGCGGCCTACGCGTACCTCGTTCTCAACGACTTGACGGAGCACAACGGCGGGTCGGTCACGTTCGTCCAGTCGTTCACGGGGAATACGACACTCGCGGGGATGACCGGCTGGACGCTTCTCGTTGGCTATGTCGGGTCGATCGCGATGTACGCGTTCGCGTTCGCGGAGTTCACCATCACGCTGCCCGGCGTGCCGGAACACGCTGCCGGAGTTCCGCTCCGTCCCGTCGTCTCCGTCGCCGTCGTCGCGCTGTTCGTCGGGCTGAATACGCTCGGGGCCCGTGCGACTGGCTCCGCGGAGAACGTGCTGGTCGCGCTGAAAGTGGGGATCCTCGTCGTGTTCGGTGTCGCCGGACTCGCGTACGCGTACAGCCTCTCCTCGCAGCCCGTCGAATTCGGAGTCACACGACTCCGTTCGTTTGGCCCCGTGATGGCGGCCGGCGTCTCCTTCGTCGCGTTCCAGGGCTGGCAGTTGCTCTTCTACGACCAGGAGAGCATCGACGACCCCGCCGAGACGATCAAGAAGGCCGTCGCCATCGCGATCCCCGTCGCGGTCGCGATCTACATTCTCGTCGCCGTCGCGACGTTCAACCTCGTTCCCCAGGCCGTACAACAGCAGCCCCACACGGCGCTGACGACTGCTGCGTCGCGGATCGCGGGGGCCGGCGGATTCGCTACCCTCGGTGGGCTCGTTCTCTCGCTCTCGGCGCTGTTCTCGACGGGGAGTGCGATCAACGCGACGCTGTTCTCTTCGAGTTACTTCGCGAAGGGGCTGCTCTCGGCGGATCTGTTACCCGACCGCGTTGGTGACCCCGACGCTGACGGCGTCCCGTCGCGGACGATTGCCGTCCTCGGTGTCGTCACAGCCGGCTTCTCGGTTCTCGGGAGCCTCGAAGCGATCACGAACTTCGCGTCGGTGGCCTTCCTCGTCGTCTTCGGGGCGATGAGCGTTCTCGCCTTCCGCCAGCGTACCGACACCGAGATGTACGCCATCGTCCCCGCCGTCGGCGCTCTCGGCACTGTCGGATTTCTCCCGCTACTGCTCTACCACCTGTTCCGGACGGAGCGACACGTCTTTTTCACGGTCTGTCTCCTGAGTGTCCTGATCGTCGCCGTCGAACTGCTGTACTTCGAACACGAAACACTCGAAGCGGAAGTCGAACGATTCGAACCAGACGAGATCTGAGACGGTTTATCGTAAGTCGTTACCGGTGGTCCGCCGAGACGATCCGGCGGACCACCGGTAAACAGTGACAATAATCCGTACGAGACGTGGTGCGTGGCTCTCCCGACGACAACCGCCGATTCGATACTGACAACGGCTGAGTGGTTGTTAGAACGGCCGAGTGAGAGCGGATTGGTCGAACCGATGAAGAGTCCGTGTCCTCGGATCCGTCGGGGTCCACTCCGCTTCTCGGTGATCGTCGGTATCGAGTGATACTGTCGACTGTAACTGTTTCAAAATATCCGTCACCCCGAGGTGACGGATATCTTGATCGACTTACAGCCGGCAGTATGAGCGAACGACCGACAGCTACAACTTTTATGATCGGGGCTCCCGAAGACCGAATCGTCCCGATGGTCGAGTCCGTCTCCTATCCAGTCTGGCTCTCGTCCGCCCAGCTAGTGGTGTTGTAACCATCGGGACGCTACCACCACTTCGTGAGCGTCGTCGTCGACGATCCACCGCCGATAGGAAACACTAATTCGGATCGCCGCGACGGTCGATTCATGCAGTCTGGTGACGACGGAGCGGTAGCACAGTCATCGACGATGTTACTCGTGATCGGCACACTACTGGTCGTGACGGGCGCTGTCGGTTTCGTGGCCCATGCCCTGCCGGGAGTGCCAGTCGCTGATCCCGGCCTCGGATTCGATTTCGACCTCGAACTTCTCGGGATCGGTGTCGGCGTGATCGGTTTGTTATCGAACCACACTCGGTCAGCTTCGACGGCGGTTGTCCCGTCGGACAAACTATCGCCGATCCACGTGACGCGATCATTACTCGAGACGCTCCTCCGGTCGGCCGGTCGTTCGGAACCGGAGGCGCTTTCGATCGGACTGACGACGACGCCCGCAGGTCGGCTGGTCGGGGCTGACAACGTAACAGAGACGGTCCCCGTGTTCACGCATCGCTACCTTCCCGAACGGCCCAATTCGGTGAGTACGGTGTTCGGTGTCGATCTACAGACACCGCCGGGCCGGATACAGGGTCGATTCGTCACCCACCCACAGTCCGAGCTGCGTCTGACCAAGCGTGACGATCTCCACGCGATCGTCCTCGTCGCCGTTCCGCCTTGGGATCGAGACTCCGTCGCGGCGTTCGATCGGCATGGACGCCGTCACCCCTTGCAAGTGGTCGACGCCATCCCCCCCGACGACTCCGTCCCGGGTGAGAAACGGTAGGATTTTTATCGCCGGTCGTTCCACTTCGGGTCGACGTACGGCTCAGTTCCAGCCTCGCGTCTCGATCGACGGGGAGCCGTCGGCACTCGCAAGTCTCCGGACGGGGGTGGAACGCGAGCGGTGCCACCAGCGTAGCATGACCTCGCACACCGACCCATCGAGAACCTCCTGCCAGTCGCACCGTCAGCAACCGTCACCGCCGGCCGAGGAGCCATGACCTGGAAGGCGACTGCCGAGCCGATCCTCACCCGGATGCCATCCGTCCGCTGTCCGGAGGGCCACGTTCCGTTCAAGCGGAAACTGGCCTGGACCGTCGGCGTGTTGATGCTGTACTTCTTCCTCTCGAACGTCTACCTCTTCGGCGCAAACCAGGGGAGCGACATCTTCGGACAGTTCCGGTCGATCCTCGCGGGGGGACAGGGTACTATTCTCCAACTGGGGATCGGTCCGATCGTCACGGCGAGTATCGTCATGCAACTCCTCGGCGGGGCCGACCTGTTGGGACTGGACACGGACGACCCGCGGGATCAGGTGCTGTATCAGGGACTCCAGAAGGCACTCGTCGTCGTCATGATCTCGCTGACCGGCCTCCCGATGGTGTTCGCGAGCGGGTTCCTGCCGGCCGATCCGGCCGTAGCCAGCGCACTCGGCGTCCCACTCGTCGCTGTCAAGTGGTTGCTCTTCGCGCAGATATTCGTCGGCGGCGTCCTTATTCTGTTCATGGACGAGGTCATCAGCAAGTGGGGCGTCGGCAGTGGGATCGGGCTGTTCATCGTCGCCGGTGTCAGTCAGAAACTCGTCGGCGGACTCATCGCGTTCCCGAGTCTCGGTGGACAGCGGCCGGGGGTCCTAGTCGCGTGGGTGGAGATCCTCCTGGGAGAGATTTCGGTCGGCTCGCCCCTCACCGGCACGGGGCTCCAGACACTCCTGTTCGGCGTCGGTGACCTCGTCCCGCTGTTGACGACGCTCCTCATCTTCGGTATCGTCGTCTACGCCGAGAGCGTCCGCGTCGAGATCCCGCTCTCGCATGCCCGTGTCAAGGGGGCTCGGGGCAGATATCCGGTGAAGCTCATCTACGCGAGCGTCCTGCCCATGATCTTCGTTCGGGCGCTCCAGGCGAACGTCCAGTTTCTCGGTCGAATTCTGCACAGCCAGTTTGGTGACACTCTGCCACGGTGGCTCGGCGTCTACACGAACGGCCAGCCGGTCGACGGGCTCTTCTACTACCTCAATCCGATTCACAGTCCCCAGCAGTGGATGTGGTGGGCCGGTGGCGTGAGCCAGCCACCGTGGCAGATACTGCTCCGTGTGGGAATCGATCTGACGCTCATGCTCGTCGGCGGGGCGATTTTCTCCATCTTTTGGGTCAAGACGGCCGACATGGGGCCCGAAGCGACAGCGCGGCAGATCCAGAACTCGGGGATGCAGATTCCCGGCTTCCGACGGAATCCACAGGTTATGCAGAAGGTGCTCGACCGGTACATTCCGCAAGTCACCGTGCTCGGTGGCATCCTCGTCGGCCTGCTCGCGGTGCTCGCGAACATGCTCGGCACGATTGGCGGGATCTCCGGCACGTCGCTCCTTCTCACGGTGAGCATCACGTACAAGCTCTACGAGGAGGTCGCCGAAGAACAACTGATGGAGATGCACCCGATGATGCGCCAGCTCTTCGGCTGACCGGCGGCCGACATCGTCGCGTCGACGCTACCGGACCGTCAGATGCCCGACCATGCCGTTGTGGGCGTGCAGAATACAGACGTACGTGTAGTCGCCTTTCGTCTCGAACGTGTGCGTGTACGTCGAGCCGGTCGAATCGACCGCCTGTGCGTTTCCGTCTGGATGGCTCCCGAACGGCTCCGCTCCGTCCGGTAGCTCCACTTTGGGGTTGTCGTCGGGATGCCCGCAGACGTTGTGCCCGGACGATTTGAACACCCACTCGACCGTATCGCCCGTCGAGAGGCGGACACGCTCCGGAACGAAATTGAGGTAGCTGCCGTCCGGGCCGACTTCGATCGTGACATCCGCGTCCTCTGCCGGCGTCGGCGTCGGTGTCGCCGTCGGTTCTGGGGTCTCGGTAGCTGTCGGCGTGGCCGTCGCAGTGGCCGTCTCGCCACCACCGTTCTCGTCTCCTCCTCCACCGCCCGAACAACCAGCGAGAGCGACCCCCGCCAACGTGGTTGCGAATCGCCGTCGTGTGACTAACTGCATTGGCTTCCGTACCATCGCCTGTGCGTTTCCGGGTTTATCATATAGCTCTTCTCACTTCGTGAGATGCAGTTCCACGGCACCCGATCGCGCATGGTCACGGCTGACCGTCGGCCAGGGCGAGGCTCATCGGATGGTAGTGTCGGGGAGCGACTCCTCGACCTGCGTGTAGACGAGTACCAGTGCCGCCAGCGACAGCACCGTCCCGAACGTGAACGGAGTGCTGAACGTCCCGACGTTGAACAGGAATCCCGAGGCCAGCGGACCGACGGCGACGCCGAGGCCGAACGCCATCGTCAGCACGGAGAGCGTCGTCCCGGAACGCCCCTCGCTGGCGAGGTCGCCGGCCAGCGCGAGTCCCGGTGCGAAGACGAAGGCGACGGCAACTCCTTGGAGGAGGCGCGCGCCGAGCACGAGATACGGGTCCAGCAACACGCCCTGTGCGAACACGGCAGGGACGAGGATAACGAAGCCAGCGAGGAGAAAGGGCCGCCGACCGTACGTGTCACTCGCCCGTCCGACCGGTACCTGCAAGACGACGTTCGCGATGACGACGGCGGCGAACTGGACGCTGAACAGGAAGGTTCCCTCGTCGAGGCGTGCCCGAATCGGACCTTCGAGCGTCGCGAACAGCGCGATGGTCGTCGCCATGAAGAACGTCCCGACGCCGAGGACGAACACCGAATCGAACAGTGTCGAGCCACGGCGGTCGAAGATCGCGATGGAGAGATTCTCGCTGCTCTCCGTGCCCAGTGACTCGGGATCGGACACCAGTACCGTCACGAGGACGAAACTCACGACGGCGCCGAGGACGGCCACGCCGAAGGCGGCGTCGAACCCCGAGAGGGCACCGACTGGCGTCGGATACGGACCGAATCGTATCACGACGCCGGCGACGATGGGGCCGAATCCGAATCCGAGCAGGCGAAACGTGTTGAACACGCCGAAGTTACTCCCGCGTTCGCTGTCCGAACGGGCGAAGTCGTTCACGAGGGCGACGGTGGCCGGCACGGTGAACGCGGCTCCGATCCCCTGTAACGCGCGGGCGACGACGATCCACCAGTAGCTGTCGAGGAAGGGGTAGGCCGCACTGCCGACGCCGAACAGACACAGGCCGGCGAGGACGAACACCCGTCGTCGCCCGGTACGATCCGAGAGACGTCCGGTGAACGGCTGGCCGAAACTGTTCAGGAAGCCGAACAGGGAGAGCACCACGCCGATCAGGAACTCCTCGCCGACCACGAGGCCGAACAGGTTCGTCCCGACGAGTCCCGTCAGCGACACCTGTCCGCTGGCAATGTACAGCGGCAGGACGATGATGAGAAAGGAGTTTCCGAGTGCGTCGGCCATCCGGGCGAGACCGAGGGCGATGACGCGTCGGTCGATGTCTATCACGGACACACACCTCCACCGCAACGCGACGGCCGACGGGACGACGGATCGATCACACCGTCACCTCGCGGCTGTCCGTAATAGGAACGTCGAAAACCGGGAGCCTTTCCGGAAGTCCGTCGAGGCGCCGTCCCGCCCCTGACGCCCCTCGTCCACGAACGGCTACCATCCGACTGGAACGTCGTCTTCCACGGTTTCGACGCCGAATTCCGGTTCCGGTGCGTTGCGGTCCGTTGGAACCACTCGGTGCCTCGTCGATGGGTCCTTCCGACAACACTACAGTAGAGTAACACAGGTTTCGAATTAGATGAGCCAAATAGCTGTAGCGACGGTATCGAGAGCCGATGCAATCGTTCCGCGATCAACCGGTGGCTCGTTCCCAGATCAACACTTCGAGGTGAGCAAGAGAGCCCGCATGGGTCCGACGAGGGGTTGACGCGAGATGACCGTCACCCTGCGGGAGTTTCTCTCCTATCTGGGACCCGGCTTCGTTATCAGCGTGGCCTACATGGACCCCGGCAACTGGGCGACGAACATCTCGGGCGGGGCGAAGTTCGGGCCGGCCCTCCTGTGGGTCATCGTCCTCGCCAGCGTCATGGCGATGGGCATTCAGATCGTCGCGGCCAAACTCGGCATCGCGACGGGGAAAGGCGTCGCGGAACTCTGCCGGGAGCGGTTCTCCAGGCCCGTGGTTCTCGTGCTCTGGGTCGCCGCCGAACTCGCGATGATTGCGACGGACATGGCCGAGATAATCGGTGCGGCCATCGGCTTCAGCCTCGTGTTTTCGCTCCCACTCCCGGCAGGGGCGGTACTCGCCGGCGTCAGTTCGTTCGCCCTCCTCGGCATTCGTACCGCTCACAGACGGGGGTTTCGCTGGGTCGAACTCACCGTCATGTCGCTGGTCGGCGTTATCTCGCTCGCGTTCGTCTTCGAGTTGGTCCTCGCCCAACCCACGGCAGGACAGATAGCGAGTGGCCTCACTCCGACGATACCGAACGCGTCCGCACTCTACGTGGCTATCGGTATCCTCGGGGCGACGGTGATGCCCCACAGCGTCTACCTCCATCCCTACATCGTACAGGACCGGCGTACTCGCCTCATCGAACGGGACGGCGACTCCGAATCCGTCCACCGACGCCACTTCAACCTCGAACGGATCGATACCGTGGTCGCGCTGTTCGGCGCGATGTTCGTGAACGCGGCCATGTTACTCGTCGCCGCTGCGGCGCTTCAGGGAACTGGCATAAGGACACTCACTGAAGCCTACGTCACGCTGTCGGGCGTCTTCGACCAGCACGCGAGTCTCGCGTTCGGGATTGCACTCATCGCGGCGGGGCTGTCGTCGTCGCTCGTCGCGACGATGGCCGGACAGACGGTGATGGACGGCTTCCTCGATTTGAACGTGAACGTGTGGCTCCGCCGATCCGTGACGCTCGTCCCGAGTCTCGCCGTCGTCGCCGCGGGGTTCGACCCGACGGCCGTGCTCGTCGCCTCGCAGGTCGCCCTGAGTTTCGAACTCCCGTTCGTTCTCGTCCCGCTCCTGTGGTTCACGCGGGAAGCGGACCTGATGGGTGGGTTCCGTAACGGGCCGACCACGTCCCGTCTCCTCGGTGTCGTCATCGGAGTCATCAGCGTCCTGAACGCGTGGCTACTGTACACGACGCTGATCGGATGAGGGGCGACACGACGTCGGTATTACTCGTCCTGCGGAATCGCATACGACCCGAGGACGAAGAAGACGACAGCGAGGGTGGCGAGAACGAACAGATCGGGGCCAGCGGGCTGGTGGAGATACGTCGCTTCCCGGACGCCGCGAGCGAAGTAGGTGAGCGGCGAGAATCCGATGGCGGGGCGGAACCACGCGGGGAGCATCCCGGGCGTGACGAACGTCTCCGAGAGGAAAACGAGCGGGAGCGCGACGGCGTTGCTGGCGGCGATGACGCCGTCCTGCGAGGACGCAATCCGACCGAGAAGTGCGCCGAGACCGCAGAACACGACCACCGCGAGGACGACAAACGGGAGCAACAGTGGCGAGAGCGTGACGTTCGCACCGAGGAGAGAGAGGGCGCCGAGGACGATGCCGCTCGCGAGGAGGATGATGCCGACGTTCACCAGCGCGTGTCCGGCCAACCACTCGAAACGAGCGAGCGGCGTCGTCGCGAGCTTCTCGAAGCGATTGCCGTCGCGGTGGCGGGCGATGGCGCTCCCGATGCGTGATAGCGGCGTGAACAGGACGATGATGGCGAGGTAGCCGGGGACGTAGAATCCGGTCGGATGGCCGAACAACCCGCCGCCCGTGGGATTCGTCTGAACGACTGCCCCGAAGATGGCGACGAGGATGAGCGGAAATCCGAAGGTGAAAAAGACGGCTGTCCGCCGTCGAACGAACGACCGCCACGCCGCACCTGCTTCCGCCTCGATGCGACCGAGCGTCGTCATTGGGCACCTCCGACCGTGGCGAGGTCACGTCCCGTCGCCACGTCGTCGGCGGCTACCTCGTCGGTCAGGCGGAGATACACGTCTTCGAGGGTCGGTTCCGACCAGACGATCGAGTCGTATTCGATGTCCCGTGCGTCCAGCATCTCGACCACGTCACCGATATCCACCGGAGAGATATCGGGGATGCGGACGCCCGTCTCCGTCGTATCGACGTCCAATCCGAGGGCTTCGATTTCTGTGGGTGGCGTGGTCGTTTCGACGAGCAACTGTGCCCCGCCCCCGAACGCGTCGACGAGCGTGGCTGGCGAGCCGGTTTCGACGAGTTCGCCGTCGTCGAGGAGTGCCACGTGGTCCGCCAGTTCCTCTGCTTCCTTCATGTAATGTGTCGTGAGGAAGATAGTCGTCCCGTCCGATGCGAGGTCACGGACGAGCGACCAGAGCGACTGTCGCCCGGCGGGGTCGATGCCCGTCGTCGGTTCGTCGAGGAAGAGCAACTCGGGGTCGTTGACAAGAGCGATGCCGACGCAGACGCGGCGCTGTTGCCCACCGGAGAGGTTCGCGTACCACGTGTCGTCGACCGCCATCAGCCCCACGTCCGCGAGAATGTCGTCTACGTCCCGTGGATTCTCGTAGAGGCCCGCATAGTACGAGAGCAACTCTCGGGCCGTTAGCCGTTCCGGTGGCGTGAACGACTGGGGGAGATGGCCGATGCGTTCCTTGTCGACCTCTTCGGGGGCGTCGCCGAGGATCGAGACCGTTCCCGAGTCCGCTTCCGTCGTCCCCGTGAGCGTCTGGACGAGCGTCGTCTTCCCCGCCCCGTTCGGCCCGAGGAGCGCGAAAATGTCACCCCTGTCGACGAACAGCGAGACACTGCCGAGCGCTACAGTGTCGCCGTACCCTTTCGACACGCTCTCAGCAGTTACTGCCGCTACCATGGGGAACCCTCTCACGTCCGTCGTCGTAAACGGTTCGATTTTGACAACTCCTAAGTGATTGTTACAGTCGCCCTCACGCGCGTCGTCCGGGTTCGGGGCGATAGGTGTCGCGTTACTTATCCAGACGATTGGTTCAACGATGGCCGATATACACGATTTCGGAGGATTCATCCCGCTCCTGACACGGTGCTCGGACACATGGTACCGCGGAGTCGAAGTCGGTCGGTCTCGAACGCCCAACGACAGCGGCAGTGCCCGGAGGTGTGAACGATGGCGTCGGTCGTTCTCGTCCTCTCGATCGCACTGGTGGCGGCCCTGTTCATGTCGTTCACCGTCGGCGCAAACAGTAACTCGGCACCCGTGGCCCCCGCCGTTGGCGCGAACGCCCTCTCGGTCCTTCGAGGGGCCCTGCTCGTCGGTATCGTGGCCGGACTCGGTGCGATACTCCAAGGCGGCAGTATCTCAGAGACGATCGGCAAAGATCTCGTCACCGGCGTGACGATCACGCCGCTCGCGGCGGCAGCCGCGCTGCTCACTGCGGCGACGCTCATCACGATCGGGAACTCGCGTGGCTACCCGATCCCGTCCGCGTTCACTGTTACTGGGGCGATGATCGGGGCGGGCATCGCGCTCGGCGGCGAGTTCGCCACCCACGAGTACGTCGTCATTCTCGGGTTCTGGTTTGCGATTCCCATCGTGGAGGGCGCTCTGGCGTACGGACTCGCGCGTGGGCTGCGAAGTGACATCGTCTCCGAGACCGTCAGCATCCCACTCCTCGGTAGTGCCGTCGGGTACACGCTCGCCAACATCAAGCTGACGGTCATTCCGACCGCGAGCGGCGCACAGGGGTCGCTTGCTCGCTACCTCGCCACCACACCTCAGCTCTTTCCGATGGCCGTCGGCGGATCCTACACGCTCGGAATGGTGCTCGTGAGCGTGGTCTGCGGTCTCGTCGCGCTCGTCGGCACTCGAGCGCTCCTCCAGCGCGACGAGACGGCTGGTATCAATCAGTTCCTCGTCGTCTTGGGGTTGATCGTCGTGTTCACGAGCGGTGGCTCGCAGGTCGGGCTGGCGACCGGGCCGCTGGAAGCGATCTTCGAGTCCGATCTCCAGCTTCCGTCGATCTATTTGCTCGCACTCGGCGGCGGTGGCATCCTCCTCGGCGCGTGGGTTCGCGGGCCGCGACTCGTCCAGGCTGTCTCGAACGAGTACGCTTCCCTCGGGCCGAGACGGTCGATCGCAGCGCTGATTCCTGCGTTCCTGATCGCTCAGCTCGCGATCGTCTTGGGGATCCCCATCTCGTTCAACAAGGTGATGATCGCGAGTATCGTGGGTAGCGGCCTCGCTGCCAACTCGTCGGGGGGAGCAGCGTCTCGCCACGGAAGGTCGGCATCACCGTCGGGTCGTGGGTCGGGTCGATGCTGGGTGCCGGTCTCATCAGCTACGGACTGTACTTCCTCTTGCAGTCGATTCCCGGCGTCGGCTGAGTCATAGGGTGTATCGGAAGTCATCTCTGGACAGTTACGATAATCCCTATCAGGAGACGATCTGGTCGATGATCTCCTCTTCGGCGGCCCGAGTCTTCATCCGCTCCCAGCTCTCGAAGTCAGTTCTCGAAGCGACGTACTCGTCAAGCTCGTCGCGAGGAAGCTCCGGCATGTCACTCCGATCGTCGAGTGCCCACGGGCTCTGCTCACAGAACGTAGCGAAGGAGTCGAACGCCGTGTAGTCGTCCATGAACGGTTGTGAAAAGAACGCGTCCGACTGGACGCGCGTCCCCGCCTGTAGTTCACCGATTCGATCGAGTGCCATCTCGGCCCGGTCCTTGAGAGCCTCCAGTCCAGCGACCTGAAGCTCCATATCCTCTCGTCGATCCTCGAACTCGGTGAAAGCCACGACCACGGGCGCATCCACCGCACGCAGCGAGGGACGCGCCTCACAGGTCGGCTGCGGGAGGTCGTGCCGAGAGCGACGTAGATGTCGTAGCGGAATCAGTTCGGTCCGGGACGAACGAGACGTGCGCTTCGATTGCCTCGATAGTAGAACGGCCCGACGTCGAGTGAGACATCGACCTCGGAGTCGGCGTCTCAGCGGCGTGACTCGCTCTGCGCGATCGGCGTCTCCGAGTCCACGAACGCCGCGAATTCACCACTTCACCGGCGTCGTCGGGGAGAGCAGACCGGTCCCGCTCCGTACGGCGCCGGCCCCTCGGACGTGACTCGGCGCCGGAACGGAAGGGTTGATTACAGTCCGCTCCGAACCCCCGTTGACCGCATGTTAGAGGAAGAGTTAGCGTCGCTCCTCGACGACCCAGCGATGCGTGAGGCCGTTGGGGTCGTGCTAGAGCGGAGCGACGGCGGACGGCAGGAACTGGAGTGGGTCGACGTCAGGGACGCCCTGTCGAGCGGACAGTGGGGCCGCCTCATCGAAGCGGGCGTCCTCGTCGGTGGACGGACGGGATTCACTCTCGACGACCCGGACGCTGTCAAAGCGCGAATCGACGACCCGCCGCCAGAGGGAAAGGAAATCGAACCCGAATCGTGGGCGTGGTACGACAAAGCGGCCGGGACGACGACGCTCGTGCTCTTCGCGGGCTACTGGAATGCCGGCATCCGTGACACCATCGCCTCCTTCGACAACCTCGTCCTCCAACCGATTACCGCCGCGCTCCCGTTTTACGCCGTCATCATGTTACTCGCCGTCGGCACGGGACTCTACTCGACGCTCTTGCAGGCGCGACTCAGGGATACGGAGAAACTGTCGGCCTATCAGGAGCGGATGGAGCGACTGAAAGAGCGTAAAGCGGCCGCCAAAGAGAGAGATGACGACGACGCACTCGAACGGATCCAACGGGAACAGATGGACGCCGCCGGTGACCAACTGGGGATGGTCAAGTTGCAGTTCCGCCCGATGGTCTGGATTATGCTCCTGACCGTTCCCGTGTTCCTCTGGCTCCGCTGGAAGGTTCGTGGGGGCCATCTCGGTGTCGGCGAAACGGGTCTCGTCGTTCCTCTCGCGGGGGCCGTTTCCTGGCAGGACCCACTACTCGGACCGATGTCAACGTGGATCGTCTGGTATTTCCTCTGTTCGATGGCATCGCGACAGATTATTCAGAAAACACTCGATATTCGGACCTCGCCCACGTGACAGCGGCTTATACGGTTTATTGTGAGTCGTCACCGGTGGACTGCCAGACCGTCTCGGCGGCCCACCGGTACACGGTTACAATAATCCGTATGAGGGATTGTTGTGTCGCTGTTCGACGAGATCCCCGCCTTCGGTTCGAGGGTGCACGCTGGTTACGGTGACATCCCGTGTCGACGCTCGTGTCAGATTCGGCGTCGAACCACGCTTCTGCGGTCGGAAGCACCGTGTTCGGAACCGGCTCCGAAAGACGAAATCATATGGATCCTGTAGTATCATATTTTGTATAGTATGAGAGAAATACTATCTATCTGTTTAGAATTAGTGGCCGAGTTACTTCAGCGGGACCGTCCGCGTCGTCGACGCGGAACGTGACGGGTGAGTTGCTAGTTCTACGGAGGCCACGACACACGAAAATTGCGTTTTCCGGGCTATAAGAGCCGTACGTAAGGAATTAATTCGTCTCGGGTCGACTGCAGTGACGAGAGCGTCGCTCACAGCGCCACTCAGCACGCGACGCTGTCTAACGGCAACAAACTGCCTGCACCGCTCCTCTCTGCGTCATTTCACTGTTTCGTCGACCGCAGTTCGCTTCGGATCGACATCGCTGTTGGGTCGTCGGTCCGCTGTCTGTATCCACTCACGTATCTCCTACCCAATTCCGTCTGACACTGAAGTATCAAAATTCAATATATTATCAAAAACATATGGTTATCGGAGATAGTCGAACGTCATCTCGCGGTCACCCAGCGAAACATCGATCGGCAGGCCGGACACGCCGTCAGTAAGTTCCATACTGGGGCGACGGGCGCGACCAGCTTGAAACACGAGTCTTCGAGGAAAGGGATTAGCCCCCTCGGAAGCCGGAACGCCCAGGCGGTTCGGCACGACCCTGAGGAGTGTCCATTGGAATCCGTATTCCGACACCGAGGCTGCTAGTCTGACGGATAACGGACTTACTAATCAGTCAGAAGGCTCTTAACTAATCAGTTAGTAAGTTTGGGTAGGAATGGAAACGGAGACCGCAGACGAAATCATCGCCGCGACCAGTCGAGCCCTGAGCGAGCACGGCTACGCCGACCTCACGATGCAACGAATCGCCGAGGAGGCGTCGATGACGACAGCCGCAATTCACTACCACTTCGACACGAAAGCGGAGCTGTTGAACGCGTTCCTCGACGACCTCATCGACCGATTCGAGGCGCGGTTGGCCTGTAACGCAGAGGACCCACGCGAGCGCCTGGAGACCTTCTTGGACGCCGTCTTTACTCCCTCACAGAACCCCGACGAGTTCCCCGTTGCCCTGATGGAAATGAAAGGCCAGGCTCACTACCAGGACTCGTTTCGCGAGCGGTTCCTCGCACTCGACGAGGTGATGCGTTCGGTCGTCGCGACCGCGGTTGGTGACGGGATCGACGCTGGCTACTTCGAGGCTGCCGATCCCGACGAAGTCGCTCGCCACGTCGTCACGACGATCAACGGGGCACACGTCCGGACGGTCGCGCTCGGTGAGGACGCCGACGCTACCCGCACGATTATCGAACAGTATCTCGAACTGCAACTCGGGTGGATACCTTCGTCGGGATCGGAGGTAGTCCCGTGAGCGCGCCCCGCGAGCCAGCGCGAGTACGCCGGTCGGCCGGTCCAGGGGTGGTCGCGTGAACCTGTTCAAGGGACAGAAAGAGTTGAACCTCACCGAGGGCGGCATCGTCAAGCCCCTGCTGTACCTCTCGCTACCGATCGTCGTCACGAACCTGATGCAGACCGCCTACAACCTGGCCGACACCTTCTGGCTCGGCCAGTACTCGACGGAGGCGCTCGCAGCCATCTCCTTTGCGTTCCCGATGGTGTTCCTGCTCATCTCGCTCGGGATGGGCCTCTCGGTCGCCGGCAGTGTGCTCGTCGCCCAACACACCGGCGCCGAAGAGAAGCGCCAAGCCGAGTACGCCGCCTCCCAGACGGTCACGTTCGCCTTCTTGGGCTCGTTGGTACTCGGTCTGGTCGGCTACCCGTTCGTCCGGCCGTTCCTCTCGTTCCTTGGAGCATCACCGGCCGTCCTCCCGGGTGCGACGGCCTACATGCAAGTCGTCGCGCTCGGGCTGCCGTTCATGTTCGGCTTCTTCGTGTTCATCTCACTGATGCGTGGCGCCGGTGACACCATCACGCCGATGCTGGTCATGTTCGGGACGGTCGTGCTGAACGTGATCCTCGACCCGTTCCTCATCAACGGCTGGACGCTCGTGGCGAACGCTCCCGTCGTCGGGACCATCACGTTCCCCCAACTCGGCATCGAAGGGGCGGCGATTGCGACCGTGTTCTCGCGGAGTCTCGCGATGCTCGTCGGCGTCTACATTATGTTGGGCGGAAAGCGCGGTATCCAGATCCGTATCGGGGACATGGTTCCGGATCTCCAGTATCTCCGGAAGATCCTGGCCATCGGCATCCCCGCGTCGATCGAAGGGACGGGCCGCGCACTGTCGATCAACGCGTTGCTCATCGTCGTCGGCCTGTTCTCGACGCCGGTCGTCGCCGGCTTCGGGATCGGGACCCGCGTGTTCTCGGTTATTTTCCTGCCGGCCATCGCCGTTGCCCGTGGTGTCGAGACGATGGCCGGCCAGAACATCGGCGCCGACAAATACGACCGCGCACAGGCGGCCAACTACGTCGCGGCGAAGGGTCTGTTCGTCGTCCTGGCGCTTGCGGGGGTCGCTATCTTCCTGTTCCCGACACCGATCGTGAACGTGTTCACCGACGATCCGGACGTGTTGGATGTCGGCACGCAGTTCCTTCGGTACGTCTCGCTGTCGTTCGGCTTCATCGGGATCATGCGAGCGTTCACCGGTGGCTTCCGTGGTGCAGGGAAGACACTGATCGCCGCAGCGATCTCGGTGCTCACGCTGGCCGGCATCCGCTTGCCGGTCGCCTACGTCGCCTCGCAGGGCATCCTCCCGACGGACCTGTGGTTCTTCGGCCAGCCGGATGCACGCGGTATCTGGCTCGCCTTCTTCGTCTCGAACGTCTTCGGGGCGGTCATCGCGTGGCTGTGGTTCCGACGCGGCACCTGGCGCACCGACGACGTCCGAAGTACAGGTGCTTCCGGTGGCATCGATACCGAGGAGCCCGACCCGGCAACGGGGGGCGATTAGAGGGATGTGTTCGACCCAGAAGCGCACCACAGCGGTACCTGGTCGGACCCCCAATCGACAAACGAGAGCGTGTCTGTGGGGTGGCTCTAAAGCATGACTGGCACCGAATATCGAAACATCCTCGTTCCGACCGACGGCAGCGATCTCGCGCAACAGGCACTCGGAGAAGCACTCACACTCGCAGAACTGACGGACGCAACGATCCACGTCCTCTACGTCGTCGACGATGCGAAGGTCGCAGAACTGGCGACCGGGATCGGTCTCGACGACGTGAGTATGGATGGCGATGTCGACCAACTCTTCGAGCGCTTCGAAGCCGTCGGTGAACACGCACTCGACGAATTACGCGAGGCAGCAGCGGATCGTGGCCTCACCCTCACGACGGCCATCCGCAAGGGGCTGCCGGAGGAGGAGATCCTCGCGTACGTCGGCGAGAACGAGATCGACCTGCTGGTGATGGGAACGCACGGGCGGCGCGGAATCGAACGGTACATCCTCGGGAGTACAACCGAACGCGTGCTCAGAAAATCGCCGGTTCCTGTACTCGCAGTTCGAGATGAGACATCGGGGAAATGACCGTTTGGTCCCGCTAATAGGGGCCCGACGGATGGCTAGGGCCGTTTGCTAGATGCTCTAAGGAGGGATTCGCGACCGGTAGTTGCTTTCCAGACGGACCAAAGTGGCAGATCATATAAATTGAGACGGCGGACTCAACTACTGTCGGCCTTTCCAACTATCGAATGTGTACTCCCGGCTTGGAGAATTCCGGATGAGATCGCTCCATATCGAATCAATTCGATAGCTGTACGAAGATTCGAGGGTTGAACGCGAACGGCTTACTAAGGCTGTCTTCACCCTCTATTTGCAATGGCAGAACCCAACGACCGACACGTCGAAGATAGCGATGCTAAAACGGGGTGCAGCTAACCATGCGAATTCCAGTCCCCAATAACAAACTCGTCGCGTTCACGCTTGCAGGTGCCCTCCTCACGACCATCGTAGCCGGTGGGCTCGCTATCCCCGGTGGGGGCCTCGCGCAGGCTGGCGAGCAAGCCGACTCACCCGAAACGCCCGCGTCGAACGCGTCACAACAGGTTGCTGCCGATACCCCCACGCCCAACCAGAATTTCACGCCAGCAGTCCAGACCCAATCCGGCTACGAGGACGAAGAACACGAGGAGTATGAAGAAAACGAGGAAGAACACGAAGCGGAGGAAGATGGAGAACACGAAGCCGAAGAGGACGGAGAACACGAAGCCGAAGAGGACGAAGAACACGAAGCGGAGGAGTGATCGAGATGATGGGATCGCTCGCAGCAGCCACCGACTGGTTCGGAGACACTCGCCGCGAGTTCGACTGTTGTGATACGACGTTTCGGGCCCAAGCGACGGGCATCCGAGCCGACGCTGCGGTAACTGCGGCACGAGACACGGCACAGTCACTCGAAACCCAACTGAACGCCTTCGACGAGACGAGTGCCGTCAGCCACCTCAACCGCGACGGTGCGGTCGTGAACGGCCACGTCGCCCGCATCGTCCGCCGTGGACTCGAATACAACGATCGAACCGAGGGAGTGTTCGATATCCACCAAGGCTGCGCCGAACAAGAGCTCAAAACGTTCCTACGTGGTGACAGTGAAACACCACCCACAGGATTCGATACCGGAACCGTCCGAACCAGCGGGTTTCACGTCACGACCGACGTCGAACTCGACCTCAATGGGCTCGCGAAAGGCTACATCGTCGACCGGGCCAGCGAGGTACTCGCAGGTCTTGGTCGACGTGGGTTCGTCAGTGGTGGGGGAGATATGTCCCCGCCGACGGGTCCGGTTGCCATCGAGAGCCCGTACGGCGACGATACACCGCTGAAGATTCTGGACACGGACTGGCACGTCGCGACATCCGGTGGATATCGACGCTCGCGAAACGGCACGGACCACATCTACAACTCGACTACCGAGTCGCTCGGCTCGCGCCACGAATCCGTCACCGTCGTCGCACGTCGCGACTGCATGGAGGCTGATGCCCTGGCGACGACGCTGGCCGCACTTCCCCTCGACGAGGCCCGCGAACTAGCCACCGAGTGGGACGGACTGGAGGCGCTGATCATTCACGACGGCGTCTTCCACACGACAGAGCGGTTCAACACCCATGTCATGGACGCATAAGCAGCGAATCACCGTCGTCGCGATCGTCGTGCTGGTCGTTGCCGTTCCAGCCCTCTGGCAGATCGGCGACGTACGAGCAACCCAGACGACTGAGAAAGCACAGAGCAACCTCGTCGAACAGACCGTTTCGGAGCGACAGGCACCGGCGGATTACGACGGGGATGGCATCGACGACTCCGCCGACAAGTGTCCGACCCGCCCGGAGTCAGTGAACGGGTTTCAAGATTCGGACGGCTGTCCCGATGTCGTCGAGACGACGGGAGCATCGTAATGTCACAACTCGTTTGGCTCCTCGACCGCGGTGCCGCACTCGTCACGTATCCGGCGCTGTACCTGGCGGTACTCACAGGTGTCTTCTACAACACGAAGTCGTTCGGCGTGCTCCACGAAGCAGCCCAACGCATACACATCGAACTATCCGTGTTCGCGATGATCGTCACGTTGCTCCACGCGGGCCTAGGTGTCCTCGACGCGTGGTTCGTCGTCACCGGAGCGGTTCCAGCGCCGGCCTACTCGATGCCGTACTTCCTCGGCGGGATTGCTGTCGGCGCAGGCGCACTGTTCATGCTCGTCGTCGCAGTGCTTGGCTTTACTGACGCGAGACGCTTCGAGCGGCCGTGGAGCCCACGCGTCATCCACTCGTTCGCCTACGCCGGGTTCGCCTTCGGGACGATTCACGCGGCCGCAATCGGGACTGATCTGCCGGGACTCGTCCGTCCCCTGCTGGGGCCCTCGGTGGCGTTTCTCGTGTACGTGCTTCTGTTACGTCTGCTGATGCTCCACGGAAGAGAATCGAACGTGACTCCGGGTTAGTAGCCGTCCCAGAGCCCCAGAATCCGATCGACGACTTTGTCGGTGAACGAGCGCTGGTGAACCGTATAGAGGTATTTGACCCGGTCAGGATCGCTGACCTCGTAGACGACGCTTCGGCCGTCGCGCTCTTTCGTGACGAGGTCGGCCTCGGCGAGTTTCGAGAGGTGCCACGAGACGGTCGATTGCGCCTTGTCCAGACACTCGCTCAGATCGGTGGTCGAGAGCGGGCCGTCCGCGAGAAGGTGTGCAAGGATGCGACGACTGTACTCTCGTCGCAACGCGTTCATCACTGCCCGATCGGCTTCGTCGAACTCGGCAGCGGGGTAGTACCGCGTGTACTTGCCGTCGTCCGAGACGTCGATCAGGCCCTCTTCGGCGAGCCAGCGAAGCTGATACTGGAGAGTTCCCTGCGCGTACTCGAGGTCGTCGAGGAGCGCGCGAAAGTGAACGCCCGGCGTGTCGGCTATCCGCTGGTAGATCGTCCGCCGAGAGTCCAGTTCGAGATCTGGATCAGACATTGCTCAGTCCCGCGTGAGAGCGATGAAGAAGGTCAGAAGACCACCGAGAATCAAGATTCCACTTGAGTATTCGAGCAATTCGAGCGGCGCGTACGGGAGATAGGGAAGCAAAAGGTACTTGAGAAACACGATGAGTCCGTAGACGGCGAACATCGCGTACCCGAGCGTGACGATTCGCATCCGACTATCACGTTCCCGTCGCCACGCGAGGAGACTGAGGACGCTGAGGCCCCCCGCGAGGACGAAGATACCGAGACTGACGTACTGTTCGAGGAGTTGCGCGAGTGGCATACGTTATTTGTGCACATCGGTTCGACGTGCTCGGCAGTCGATACAGTGTAACCGAGGGGGGTGTCGGAGAAAACAGTTGGCGTCCAACCGTCGAATCCAATCGGATAGATTCCGTGGACCGCTCGGAGGCGCTCTCAGGCGACACCGCCGAGGAGATCTCCGACAACGTCGACGAATCTCAATGTGTGTTCCGGTGTCTCCTCAATGGACACCCAACGAGAATTTCACACCAAGAAGTGCTCCGAGACATGCATCGAGAGGCCCGGTCGCAACTCCCGGACCCCGGTTCAGTATCGCGATATGAGGTGTATCGCTGTCGACGTGGAGATGGACGGTCGCCCGACGCGCCTGTCGGAGGACGCGGTGCGTGTTCGGGAAGGGCCGGCGCCGGGCCGACGGCCGGGAACGGGGCATCCTGTGAACCGCTCAGAGAAAGAACCAGCCGTGGCCACCCACGATAAATCACATACCGCGATACGAAACGCTTCGGCTCTGCTCGCAGAGCGCTGGACGACACTCGAGAGATTCGGTTAGCGCTTTCGTGGTCCAATCCGTGGCATTGTTTCAGGCGGAAGACGCGAAAGAGCGTGTCCATCTCGTAGCGAGTCGGCCCCGCGTAGCGGTCGTGCGTGTTGAATTCGAATACGCCAGCGGAAGAGCAGACGAAGTTCTCGACCGACTCGTGGCGGTCGTGTTTGAACCAGGTTTGTGAGACTATCCGAAATCCGACACCAGCCCATCGAGTGGGCTTCGCTCGTACAGCGGCGTTGCGCAGTACACTGGCCAATCAGCGTGTGGTCGGCGAGCAATCCGTCGAAAGACACTCCGACGAGACTCACGGGTCGGTGTCACTACGAGACGGTGAACCCGACCCGCTCAAAAACGCCGCTCACTCAAGGAGCGATACCGATCGATTGGTTCTTCCTCGGTGTTCACAACCGCTGGTTCCGTATTACGTGGTTCGTCGTCGGAACTTCTTTCAGGATCGCGTCGAAGCGCCACTCGCCACCGTAGTCGTAGGTGAGTCGGGCTATCGCGATTGACAGTGTAGTTGAAGCGGTGGGACTATTCTACTCGGTCTGAAGAGGACGTCTGAGGCCCTGCACCTGCCTGAGAGGAACGTCTCGATTCGCTGTCGACGATACGGAATCCGCCGGTTTCGCTCCGGCCAGTGAGTTCTCGCTGTGGGAACGGAATTTTGATTCCTTCTTCACGAAACGCAGACTTCACGTTATGAACGACACTTTGGATAGCACGCCATTTCCGCTGCGGCATCGGGGAATCGATCCAGAACCGAAGTTCGAGAACGATCGCTGAATCGTCGAACCGAACCGGCAGTACCTGTGGAGCAGGTTGGCTCATAACAGCATCGAGCCTTGATATCGCATCTAAGGCGACAGTCTCTGCGTGAGACGGGTCGACTTCGTAATCGATTCCCACTTCGAGACGCAGTCTAAGTTTTCCTTCGAGGCTTCGGTTGATGATCGTTCGGTTGTTCACAGCCTCGTTCGGTAACACGACATGCTCGCCGTCGAGGTTCCGTAGGCGGACGTTGTTGATTGTGATTTCGGTGATGAATCCTTCGTGTTCGCCGATGCGAACCCAATCGCCCACCGCGAAGGGTCGCGAAAGCATGAGGATAAACCCTGCAAGAATCGAGCCGAGAGTCTCTTGGGCCGCAAACCCCAGGACGATGCCCAAAACACCGGCACCCAGTAAGAGATCGGCGAGTCGAACGCCCCATAGAGAGAGTAGACCAAATACGGCGAAGATGTAGACCGCTACTTGACTGATATAGAAACTGACTCGACGCTGATGTTCAGAGGTGACACGGCTCGCGGAACTGTTGCCACCCAAGAGTAGGCGCTTTAGAATGCGAGTGAAAGTGTAGACTACGACGGCTAGGAGTATGGTCAACAAAATTCGAATGCCAACGCCGATGCCGAATTCGAGCACCCCGATAATTGACAGTGCAGTTCCAGTGGCATTCCATCGGATCACGAGGACACCTGCAGCCACTGCTGTCAACAGTAAGATGAGTCCTGCACGGATCACCTCGGCATTAGCCGATTGAACGCGTGTTTTCAGACGGGTCCCGAGAATCCAAATCACGACGCCGATGGCAGTAGCACTACCAATGATAATGAGAGTCCCGATGGGGTCTGTGGTACGCTGAAGAACTGAGAGCAGTAAAGAATCCATTATTTCAGTAACGTACTCATCGTGAGCGTATAACATCTACTGGAGCAATGTTAATACTAATCCTTCTGTGATGGTAATTGGGTTTAGGTACAGTGAGCTGCTGGTTCGTTACCAACATATCTTTTTGATATAGCGGTAGTCACTAGACGAATGAAATACGACGCAGCACTACGGCGGCGATCGCTCTTTGCCGTAGGAGGGTTAGGATTACTGATCGCCGTAGTCTTCATTTTAGTTCAGTTTCAGGCGACGCTCGTATTCACGGTCTTTCTCTACTACGCAAGCCGTCCAATCTATCGCAAGCTCGAGGATATCTCGCTTCCTTCGCGACTCCAAGGCCGTCACCTCCCCTATCGTCGTCAAGTGCTTGCTGTTGTGACAATTGCTATTTTCCTCCTGCCGTTTCTCTTCTTGCTCACCTACACTCTTGTACTGGTGGTACCCGAAATCCAACAGCTCGTTGGCGGAAGCGGTCCCGGTGCAACGTATCTCTCCGCACTGCAGTCGGCACAGGGAAGCGGGCTTCCAGCGCCTCTTGTAGGGATAGAATTCAGTGACGTGCTGGCGATGAATCCCCAGGAGGTCGCCGCGATTCTCAATGATCCTGCCGTTCAAGCATGGGCGGAACGAACGAGTGCGACTCTCATCAGCTCGGTAGGCCTCATCGCAAATGCCGCACTCCACGGATTTATTCTTCTGGCCGGAACGTATTATCTGCTCACCGACAGTTCACGTCTCGTCAGCTGGTTTCTCGACAACTTTGATGAGTCAGGGATTGTCGAGTCATACGCGGTGTCCGTCGACGATGAACTGTCCTCAATTCTCTTCGGCAATATTCTGAACGCTTTTGCGACGGGAATTATAGGAATCCTCGTGTTCTCCGCGTACAATCTCCTCGCTCCGGGAGCAGTAAAAGTGCCGTTCGCGCCGCTGGTCGGGGCACTCACAGGGGCAGGAAGTCTGATCCCTGTCGTCGGAATGAAAATCGTGTATCTCCCCGTGGGAGCGATTCTTGCGGTTGCAGCCGCCGCCAGTGGCCAACCGAGCGCGTTTGGCTTCGTGATTCTGTTCCTCGTGTTAGCGTTCGTCGTCGTCGATACGATTCCAGACTTCCTCATTCGCCCGTATGTGAGTGGTAACCGAACGCACGTGGGTCTGCTAATGTTTGCATACATCCTCGGACCGATCGCGTTCGGCTTCTACGGCATTTTTCTCGCACCGATACTGCTCGTCCTCGTCGCGCAATTCTTCAGAACAATTGCTCCCTATGTGTTATCCGGAGAGAGGACCGGACGGCAGACCACGCTCGAAACGTTCGGAGGGACGACGAGTAGCGAGTCGAAGAGAGATCGGTAGCGACGGAACTCACGACGATTCGACGGGGGTGGACTGTCAGCCAATGCGTGGCCGGAATCTCCGCTTGAATGACTGGTCTACGCTCGCCTAGCTGTCCACGCTCGGGAGTATGTGTTTTACTACAGACAGAAAGCCCAGCGCTACTGTCTCTCTAGTGCTTGGGTCACGATACGATGGAATCCTCCGATCACATCGTTGTATTTATTATACTACATACAACATGGCCACATGGAGCGTAGTGGAGGGCAGCGCTCCGGCACGTTCCCCCACACCCCCCCGCCCTCCGTCCCCCTGTTTTGACCGGCACCACCTCGTGACACCGAATGGAACTGGCCGTAGTCTCGGAGTCCGAGTCCTCGGATTCGGCCGAACTCGGAGTTCCCGCCACCGGTCCAACTGACTCGTGGATGCCTTCGTCATCGTTGTCCCCGCGGGTGACCCACAGCAGTCACTCTTCGACTCCGTCGGCGAGAGGCCGATGAGCAGTCCACACGGCGACTCGAACGCTCAGCGTTCGAGGTCCGGGAATCCACCCATGAGCAGCTGTGAGAATGCTGCCGCGAATGTCGTTCGTGCGCTCCAGATAGCGGTCTCAGTGGTGATACCCGTCCCACCGATACTGAGCAAGAAGATATCCGTGTCGACGATGAGCATCCGCTCGGCGTATTCGTTTTCCGGCTGTTCCTGGGGAAGTCGGTAGTCAACGAGACAGTCAACAGTGTCCCACTCTTCGGGGACTGACTGGTCGTACTCTTGGAGCAATGTCACAGAGACATCCCGGTCACAGCACGCTTGGAGTGCATCAAGAAAGGCCGGCTCAGGGTCGTCAAGCGTTGCGGCACCGTAGTAGACTTGATCTTGGGCTTCACTGACGAGATGGATAATCCGCTCGGAGATGGCGTCGCTCCCGGTGATCGAATACACGTCCTCGCTGTCGTCACGGGAGGATCCTGCCTGTCGCTCGAGCGACGAGAGGTGTTCGAAGGCGGAATCGCGCTTGCTCTCGAACTGCCGCTCCAGTTGCCGCTTGGCTTCATCGAGCGAAACCGGTCGGAATACCTGCGGCTTCGATTGCTGGATACTGACGAAGCCGCGTTCTTCGAGTTCCTTGGTTGCAGTGTACACCTGAGGCCGAGGAACCTCGGCGATATCAGCCACGTCACGAGCAGTTCCGCTCCCGAGTCGCACGAGCGCGATGAATACCCGTGCCTCGTAAGTCGACAGGCCGAGGTCGGTGAGTGCCTCGACAGCCTCGGAGTCCGTCATTGTCTTCGATAGGTCGATTATGGGTGTTATCTGTTTGGAAGTGCTCAGGGAGCGGAAACCGCCACTACCTACGAAGCGTCCCCCAGCTCAACCAGTGGTCATCTCGACGTCCTCCGTCGGTGGATGGGCGCTGCTGTCGCCAACAGCACGCGCCCAGACGACAAGTGCGGGGGGAAGGATGATCAGCGAGGCGAGGTACGAATAGAGAATTGTCGCCCCCGTGAGCAGGCCGAACTGCCCCAGGATGGGCGTGATGGCGATGGCGAGAACCCCGATCCCCGTAACCGTCGTCAGCATACTTCCGGTGAGTGCACCCCCGGTCCCGCGAACGGTTTTGGTCAGCGACCCGAACACGTCGGCCGACTCGTCGTACTCCTCGGCAAACCGGTGGACGAGGTGTGCCGAATAGTCGATCCCGAGGCCGATTCCGATCGACAGGATCATTCCGGTCATAACGTTGAACGGGATGTCGAGGTAGCGCATCGTTGCCGCGATGGCGGCCACCGTTACGGCGATTGGGAGCAGATTGACCACGCCCAAAGACGGCTTGCCTTCGAGCAAGCCGTAGATAATGATCAAGAAGACGGCGGTCCCGAGCAACGCAAGGACCAGACTGACGAACGCGGATTGTGCGATCACGTCCGAGACCGCTTTCAGAACCACGACGCCGCCAGTTGCCGTCGCCTCGTACCGGAATCTGTCCGCGACAGTCTTTGTATCGGCAGTCACCGCCGCCTGCGAGGCGTCGGACTCGACGGCGTACTCCACACGCGCTGCAGTGTAGTCGTCGGTGATATAATTGAGTGCGCGGTCGCGGGCGGGTGAATCCAGCAATTCGGCGTAGATTACCTTCAGATTGTCATCCGGGATACCGTTCGCATTCCGATCGTTGCGGTCTACTAGTGCGTCGAACTCCGCATCCCGGCGGGCGTGCGAGCGAATGACCGTGATGATGCTCGTCTCTCTGGCGTGCCCGTCGCCGGCGACGAAACTATCCGGCGGATACTCGCCGGCCCGCCATATTGACTCCAATGCGCCATCATTCGTCAGTGATCCTTCGATGTACACTGTCGTCACGTCTTCCTCGCCAGTTTCGAAGTTGTCCTCGAGGTAGTTCGTCGTCCCGGTGACGGTGTACTCTCGAGGCTGGAGTTGTTCCGGGAAGTACTCGAGGAATTCGGGGTTCTCCTCGGGTGGCAGGAAGTCGTCCTGCGTGAATCGACTCTCGACGCCGGCACCGTAGCTGCCGATCCACGCGGTGCTCAACAACAAGACGATCAGGAACAACTTCGGCGCCTTGCGACCGATATAGATGCCGACCGGAAGTACCTTGCCGAGTACGGAATCCTCAGAACCGAGGGGCTGTGAACCGAATTCGGGGAAGCCGACGCGCTGCCGAAGGGTGTCAGCGTACACCTTCGCAGCCGGGAGGAAGATACCGAAGATGAGGAACGTGAAGATGATGCCGACGGCGGCCACGAGGCCGAAATCGCGGATAGGTCCCAGTTGACTGCTTGCGTTGGCGGCGAAACCGATAACGGTCGTCCCGGTGACGATCGTGAACGCGACGAGCAACTGGTCGGTCGCCGTCCGCATCGAATCACGCACCCCGAACCCGTCGACGCGTTCCTCACGGTACCGGTTGATCGCGTGGATACCAAAGTCGATGCCGACCGCCAGCAGGAGTGGCGGGACGGCAATCAGCATCTGTGAGAAAGCGATGCCCGCGAGTCCCATGAAACCAAACGTCCAGAGGATCGCCATCGCCAGAGAGACGATGCCGATGAGGAGGTCGATGGGATCGCGGTAGGCGATGATCAGGAAAAAGAGGATCAACACGACGGCAGCGGGAACGACGAGAGCCAGCGAGTCGTTAATGACGTGCGAGAACTCTTCGGAGAGGATCCCGCTGCCAAAGACGGTGATGTCGCCGCCAACCGACGAGACGATGAACTGCGCGTGCTGTTGGATCTCGGTGAGTGGACTCGAGCCACTCGTTCCAGCAGAATCCGAGACTTCGGATGAAAGGGAGTGCGTGACGATCCCGATCGTCGCTGTCGCCGAGGCCGACTCGGCATTGAAATCCTCACTCAGACTGGCTTTGAGTCCCGGATTGCGTTCGACCGCCGTCTCGACCGCGGCGTCGATTTCAGTCGGTGTGGCCTGCTCGACAGCGTCGATTTCTTCGTCGATCGTTTCGGCGGACGGGTCGATCGTTCGAGCGACGGCCCGGGCGACGCTCGTGGTTTGAGCGACCTGTATCTCGGGATTCTCACGCAACCGTTCCTGTGCCTGGAGCATCCGCAGGAGCTCCGTCTTCGAGAGCACGTTCGTTCCCGACTGTATGAGTTGAGTCGTCCCCGTATCGCGCTCGAACGTGACACGCTCGAAGTTGTCGTTGACGCTATCGAGGGCCTCCTGAGCGGGAACGTCGTCGGTGAACTGACTGGTCCCTGACGAAGTGCCGGATTGACCGAGTCCCAGTGAGAATCCTGCCGACAGCAGCAGGAATGCCAGCAGAATCGTTTTGGGACGCTCCGCGATCCACTCGTCGGCGACGTCGATATACCGTTGGTACTCGATCTGAATGTCCATCGGTTCAGTCCCGCTGGTTGCGTCTCCACCCAACAACACCGAGAACGCCGACCACCACGACGCTGCCGAGAATCATCCCGATAGGCAGTCCCCCGCCTTCGTTCGGCGTCACTTCGATGGGAACCTTGTACGTGCGGGAGACCTCGGTGTCACCGTCTGGCCTCTCGTACTGGAAGTCGAACGAGACCGGATATCGCTTCGGCAGCGTGTTCCCGCCGGTGCTGAGCGCTATCGTGAACTCGTCGGACTCGCCCGGTTCGAGTGCAGCGATAATTCCCTTGTCGTTGTCGCTGCTAAGCGGATCACGAACGAAGGCTTTGGCCTCGACGTTGGTCAACGGTTCGTCGCCATTGTTGGTGATTTGGACGGTCAGTGACCGCTCACCGCCGGCTTGGATCGTATCGTTAACCACCGAAACGGCGAACCGATCCTGCTGTGGCCGAATCTCCGCGTTCGTCTCCAGCCCGTCGCTGTAGCGGACATCACCCCGTTGATTTCGATACTTCACCGAGAGATTGAACTGCTGGGCACTGGCGCTCGTAGCATCGCTCACACTTACCGTGTATTCGAAGGTCGCCCGCTCGTCGGGGTCAAGGTCCGAAATCGCATACTCCGAGGAATCCACATGGATATTCGGATTGCTCGAGGCAAATCTGACGACAGGATTGGTGATCGGATTGGGGCCTTGGTTGATTACCGTTCCCCGAAGCGTTCCCTCGCGGCCGACACGGAGAGTCGTCGAAACGTCCTCCAGTGCGAAGCGTTGCTCCCTTCGTGGATCCACGCCGACGTTCAACGTACGTGACGATCGAGTGATCCCATCGACATCGGTGTAATCCACCGTCATGTCGACCGTGTACGCCCGAAGGGGGGCGTCATCGGCGAGCGACACCGTGTACTCGAGGGTTCGGCGCTCACCGGGGGCCCACGGACCCACTTGGGCCGTCGACTGTTCCGAGTTGGACCCGAATGCAAGTTCGTCGCTACGTGACGTCGCTGTCACGCTAGATCCGTTCGCTGCGCGAGTTCCCACGTTCTCTACTGTCACCGAGAGGTCGCCCTTCGATCCCACTTGTGCACTCGTTGAACGGTTCACGACCTCAAACCGTGCCTGGTCACGGATTCGGATCGTAATGTACTGCGTATCGCGTTCGGTGAAGTCGTGATACTCCGCACCGTAGATATTGTAGTTCACACCCCGCGTGAAGGCGTACGAGTACTCGACCGGGACCCGATAGGTCCCCGGTTCCGCGTCATTGGAGACTGTGATGCCGATCGGATCGACGGATTCGGTTCCGGTTGGGACGTTTCCGACACCGACGGTTCCGGTATTCACCTCGATTGGTGCCGACCCAGCCTTCACGTCGATAGTGAGCCCTCGCGCGGTCGTGACCCGCTGTTCGTACTGTGAGGGGCCACCCCGTTTGATGTGGCCTCGATTTGATACAGCCAGACGTAATTCGGCCGTCGTGCCCGGTTCAAACTCCTTCGAGTTCGTGAAGATGTCCAAATCCGGCTCGCCGATCACCTGTCCGGAGTTGCCGGTCTGCGCGACGACCGGTGTCGCACTCGGTACGAGGACGAGAAGTGCTAAAAACACACCTGCAGCCCTCGATATAGAAACGTTATCGAGCATTCGCCTTCCCGACAGCGAGTGACGGCTGATGCACGCTACTGAAACCGATCCCTGATTGGTGTATGTACATTTCTACATACAACCCAGAAGCAGACACTGATATACTTTCCCATCTGCGGGAGACTGCCGACGTCTCGGACCACCGAAGCAGATCAATCAGATCCGGGTTATTCCACACGAGCGCTTCCGAAAGAACGGATGGCTACTCGGCTACAGAGGAGCACCTCGTCGGGACGGAGGCACTCGAGAATACGCCGTCAGTGTCGAACGTCGAATTGGATTCGCAGCGGCTCTAACGTATCTACGGGTGTCGGAGACGGACGGAAACGCATAGTTGTCCGCACGCCAACTCTCCAGGCATCGATGTATACGATTGCAGACTTACCGGTCGACAACCGACTTCAGACCGTCAACTACAATCTCGAACTCGAATCGGCGCTCCGCCGGATGTTCGAGAACAGCTACACACAGATTGGCGTCGAACGTGACGACGAGTTGGTCGGGATCGTAACTTACCGCTCGGTTGTCCGGACACTACTGGCGTTCCATCAATTGGATGTCGGTCACAAGACGCTGGATAAGATCTCGGTCGGAGCGGCAGTCGAGGACGCGCACACGATCAGCGAGGATGCGAATCTTCTCGCCGTCTTCGATGCACTCGCGGAGTACACGTACATTGTAGTCAGTCGCGACGAAGAGTGGCGCATTCTGACTGACTACGATCTGCTGACGCGATTGAAACAGATGCTCGAGCCGTTTTTGTTGATCGAGTCGATCGAGATGCAGTTGCGTGAAATTTTCACGCGAGTGTTTGGCGATTCACTGGCGGAACTGTTGGCTGAAACGTTCGACGAGGAGCACCCACTGCCAACGCCGACGTCAGTCGAGCATTGTAGCTACGCACATTATGCCCAGTTCATTTCCATTCATTGGGACGAATTTGAATCGCTCTTCGATGATCAGCAGGACGTGATTCGCGAATTAGTGCTCGAAATTGGTGACATGCGAAATCAGCTCTTTCACTTTCGGATTGAGGATTCAGACGAATTTGATCGGGACCTGCTTCGCTTTGGCCAGTCGTACTTCTCCTCGGTGTAGGCACCGAACAATCAGGGGCCGTTCGTTCGATCGTCGTTTAGGTATGCCGACACGAGAGCAACTTGAGCAGACACTATGCAACGAGAGAGCCAGTCCTAACTCTTGCTTCGGCTACAGCGGGAACCGCGAGACGGTTCGGTACTTCGGGCCGTCGTCGGTGAGCGTGCTCTCGGTGAGACGTAACTCGGTTACGTCCATCCGGCCGACCGTGGGGTCGGCTTCGCGGACGACCCGCTGGACGGCCGCCTTGCCCCGGGCGTCGTCCATCCGGGCGAGCGTGACGTGCGGGGTGAACTCGTGGTCCGCCGGGTCGAAGCCGAGCGCCGTCGTCTCCCGCTCGACGGCCTCGTGGAGGCGGACGAGTTCCGGGCCACCCCCGCGGACGCCCGCCCAGACGACGCTAATGTAGTCGAGCGAGGGGAAGACGCCGAAACCACCGACGACCATCTCGAACGGGTCGACGCCGGCATCGGTTCGGGCGGCCGCGAGGACCGCTTCGAGGTCCTCGACGCGGCCGGAGTCGACCTCGCCCAGAAATTTGAGCGTGACGTGGGCATCGTCGGGGTCGACGGGGCGAAGGCTCTTGATGTCCGGCAGTCGGGCCTGTGCGTCCGCGATCCCGTTGGCCAGACCGTCGCAGTCGACGCTGACGAACAGTCGCATGGTCGAGATGGGCGGCGAGCATTCCTAAGCCCTTGGGGCAGTGACGCAGGTCTTAACCGATCCGGCGCCGAAACGCGGGTATGGACGACGACCCCGAACGCCCCCACCAGTTCTCGGAAGGGCAGGGCTTCGACGAGGAGTACGAGGAGTTCTCGCTCGACCCGCCCGAACTCTCCGTCGACCCGACGCAGGTCGATCCCGTCGACTCGCGGGTGTTGACGGACATGCTCGACGAACGCAACGTGGCAAGCGACCAGGTCGACGCCGAACGCCTCGTCGACGTCGGGCTCTCCTACATGGGTATCAACCGCTTCGAGGAGGCGACGGAGACGTTCGAGCGGGCGGCGCAGTTCGCCGACGGCGACCCGGTCGAGCAGGAGGCCTGGGTGAACAAGGGAGCGGCCCACGCCCAGCTAGAGGAGTACGACGAGGCGGTCGGCGCGTACGAAGAGGCACTCGCCATCGACGAGGACTCCGAACACGCCGCCGAGGCGCACACGAACCTTGCGTACACGCTCTGGGAGTGGGGCCGGACCGAACAGGCGCTCGAACACGCCGAACGGGCGGTCGAGGCCGATCCTCGATTCGCGCAGGCGTGGTACAACCGCGGCTTCTTCCTCTCGGAACGTGGCCTGCACGAGAACGCCATCGACTGCTTCGACAACGCCATTCGCCTCGGGATGCGGACCGCCGGGGTGCTGGAGGAGAAGGCCATCGCGCTGGAGGAGGCGGGCCAGACCGAGGAGGCCGAACGCGTCCAGGAACAGGCCGAAGAGTTGCGCGAGGAGGCCGAGCGCGAACTGATCGAGGATCAGTAGATGCTCGTTCGCGAGCGCGACACTCCCAAGGGACTGCTCGTCGCCGTCTGTGACGAGGAGTGCCTCGGCGAAACGTACGGCGACGGCGACGTGTCGCTGACGGTGACCGAGGAGTTCTACGGCGGCGAGGAGCGCGACCGGGACGAAGTGGTCGACTCGCTGACGCGGGCGTCGGTCGCCAACCTCGTCGGCGAGCGGTGTGTGACCGTCGCCATCGAGGCAGGACTGGTCGACGAGGACCGCGTCCTCGACCTGGGGGGCGCGCTCCACGCCCAACTGCTCTGGCTCTAGGTGATCGAACTCCGGAGTTCCTGCACCTCGGAGACGGGACCGACGGGCACGTAGTGGGTCTCCCCCGAATCGCCGGTGGGATTGACGCGAATCCAGTAGGTTCCGTCGGGATCGACGTCGAACAACACCGCGCCGGTCTTCGAACTGCCGGCGAGGACCGTGGCGGTGCCGAGGGGCCGAACGTCGATCCGCGAGTCGTCGCTGATCGTCGGCGTCGCCTCGTCGTCGAGATAGAGGCGTTGGTCCTTGTTCCAGGCGAGGAAGTTGTTGTTCGGGAACGAGATGGCTTTTTTCCGCGGGTTCGAGAGTTCGACGACGACGATCAGATACGTGCCGTCAGCGACGGAGTTGCTGGCCTCGCTCCCGACCCGATCGGCACGGAAGAGGTCGACGATCCGGTAGCCGATGGCCTCGTTCCCGGACCCAACGGTGAACGACTCCCCGATGCCGGGCGTCGGCCCGCCCGGCCCCGGCGTGGCGGTGGCAGTGGCCGTGGCCGTCTCCGTCTCCGTCTCCGTCGGCTCCGCGGTAGCGGTTGCAGTGGCCGTCGCCGTGGCGGTCGCCTCCGCAGTGGCGGTGGCCGTCGCCGTGGCGGTCGCCTCCTCGCCACCCCCACCACTACAGCCGGCGAGAGCACCCACGAGAACTGTTCCACACGCTGTCAGAAGCTGTCGACGTTCCATAGGCGTGTTACGAGCGTGGCAAAGTAAAGAGGTTGTCGGCGCTGGGGGAGTAACTGGATTCGGTTCAGGAGGGGTCGAAACACCGAAGGGGTGTTATCCCTTCGGGACGTATCCGCTCCCAATGGGAGTGCAGGAATCGTATCCGATCGACGTGGAGGCCATTCGAGCCGATTTCCCCATCCTCGACCGGAAGGTCGGGGGTGACGTGGAGTCGCCCGGCGAGGGGATCGACGACGACACGCCGCTGTGCTATCTGGACAACGCCGCGACGAGTCACACGCCGGATCAGGTGGTCGACACGATCGCCGAGTACTACCGCGGATACAACGCCAACGTCCATCGCGGAATCCACCAGTTGAGTCAGGAAGCTTCGGTCGCCTACGAGGAGGCCCACGACACGGTTGCCGACTTCGTCGGTGCCAGCGGGCGGGAAGAGATCGTCTTCACGAAGAACACGACCGAGGCGGAGAACCTCGTCGCCTACGCGTGGGGACTGAACGAACTCGGCCCCGGCGACAACGTGGTCATGACCGAGATGGAACACCACGCCTCGCTGGTGACGTGGCAACAGATCGCGAAAAAGACCGGCGCCGAGGTGCGCTACATCCGTGTGGACGAGCAGGGCCACCTCGATATGGACCACGCCGCCGAGTTGATCGATGATTCGACGGGACTGGTGTCGGCCGTCCACGTCTCGAACACGCTGGGGACCGTGAATCCGGTGGCCGATCTCGCCGATCTGGCCCACGACCACGACGCCTACATCTTCGTCGACGGCGCACAGTCCGCGCCTACCCGGCCGGTCGACGTGGCGGCCCTCGACGCCGACTTCTTCGCGTTCTCGGGCCACAAGATGTGTGGCCCGACGGGTATCGGCGCGCTCTACGGGAAAGAACACGTGCTGGAGGAGATGGAGCCGTATCTCTACGGCGGCGACATGATCCGCCGGGTCACCTACGAGGAGTCGACGTGGGAGGACCTTCCCTGGAAGTTCGAGGCCGGAACCCCCTCCATCGCGCAGGGCATCGCCTTCGCCGCCGCCATCGACTACCTCGAGGACATCGGCATGGACGCGGTACAGGCCCACGAGGAACTGCTGGCCGAGTACGCCTACGACCGCCTGACCGAGTTCGACGACGTGACCATCTACGGCCCGCCGGGCGACGACCGCGGCGGCCTCGTCGCGTTCAACCTCGGCGGCGTCCACGCTCACGACCTCTCCAGCATCGTCAACGATCACGGCGTCGCCATCCGTGCCGGTGACCACTGCACCCAGCCGCTCCACGACAAACTCGGCGTCGCCGCCTCCGCGCGCGCCTCCTTTTACATCTACAACACGCGCGAAGAGGTCGACGCGCTGATCGACGCCGTCGACGACGCGCGCGAGTTGTTCGCGTGAGCGTCGCGACGCCCGCCGGGGCCGGGCGAGAGGGCGGTCAGTACGCCGGTCGCTGTGCGCGGATTATCTCTGCGAACTGCTGTTGCTCGTCGGCGAGCAGTTCGTTCAAGTCGTCGGCGGTGACGATTCCCACGAGCGTCTCGCCCTCACGGATGGGGAGTCGCCGCACACCGTTTTCGGCCATGAGCGTCGCCGCCTCGTAGAAACCGGCGTTGCGCTCGATCGTACAGAGTTCGCCAGTCATCACGTCTTCGGCGGTCTGTTCGGCTGGTTTCGCACCCGCTCCGAGAACGCGAACGGCCAGATCACGATCCGTCACGATACCGGCCGGCGTGTCCCCGTCCGTGATCACGATGCTCCCGACGTTCTCCGCATCCATGGTCGCCGCGAGGTCACGCACCGAGGTTTCGGGATCAGCCGTTACGACATCGCTTCGGGCTAGGTCTTCGATTGGCATGTGAGTCCACCTACGAGTGACTCCGTCCCCAATCGAGTAATAGATAGTTATGATTTCTGTCTTATGGGAATTTGGAGAGTGGTCACTCTCCGATACGAGGCGTCGACGTCGAAAGAAAATCCGGATCGATCGGTCGGACGAGGCGGTGCGTGGTGGAGGCGAACGGAAGGTGGGCTGTGGCCTACTTCACATCGCGCCGCCCATGCCACCCATGCCGCCCATGCCGCCCATGCCGCCGCCCATGCCGCCGGCGCCGCCGGGGCCGCCCTCGTCGCCGCCGTCGTCGCTGCCGCCGCCCTTGAGGTCGCCGGCCGCGATGACGTCGTCGATGCGGAGGATCATGACCGCGGCTTCGGTGGCGCTCTCGATGGCCTGGGTCTTGACGCGGAGGGGTTCGACGACGCCCTCCCCGTCCATGTCGACCACGTCACCGGTGTAGGCGTCGAGGCCGTCCGAGAGGTTGCCTTCACTGTGGCTGGCACGGAGTTCGACCAGCGAGTCGATGGGGTCGAGACCGGCGTTCTCGGCGAGGGTGCGCGGGATGATGTCCACGGCCTCGGCGAACGCCTCGACGGCGAGGGCCTCTCGGCCGTCGACGTCGTCGGCGTAGTCACGCAGACCGAGGGCGAGTTCCGTCTCGGGGGCACCGCCGCCGGGCAGGACCTTGCCGTCCTCCAGCGTGGTGCGGACGACGCCGAGGGAGTCCTCGACCGCGCGCTCGACTTCGTCGACGACGTGTTCCGTCCCACCGCGGAGGACGAGCGTCACGGACTTGGCCTCGGCCACGTCCTCGACGAAGATGCGCTCGTCGCCGCCGATGTCCTTCTGGGCGACGGAGCCGGCGAAG
>Ga0207757_100058_pt1 | contig 88738 bp, 90 predicted proteins | sample A23P3SouthBayCA_2_FD_187752 | JGI IMG/M metagenome (GOLD analysis project Ga0207757, IMG submission 187752) | Aerobic enrichment media microbial communities from Eden Landing Ponds, California, USA - A23 P3 (2) (SPAdes) | ecosystem: Environmental > Aquatic > Marine > Unclassified | place... | reverse complement strand
GGAAGGCGGCGACTTCGAGAGCGAACTCACCGCCGAGGCCGGCTTCACGTTCGAACAGACCTTCGAGTCCGAGGGCGTCGTCAAGTACTTCTGCCAGCCCCACCGCGCGCTCGGCATGAAAGGTGTCGTCGTCGTCGGCGCGATGCCCGACTCCGGCGGCGGCGGCGGTGGCGGTGGCGGCGGCGGCGGCGGTGGTGGCGGCGGTGGCGGTGCCCCCGCCGTCCCCGACAGCGCCAAGTCCCTCGCCGTCGCCCTGACGGCCGCGCTGGTGTCCGTGCTCGGACTGGCCTACTTCTTCATCCGATACGGCGGCGACTACGGCGAGGAGTTCGAGAGCGCCTGACCGCTCTTTCACTGTCGTTCGCGGCCCCAACGAGTGGCGACGCTGGATGCCGCTTCGCGTCCGAAGATTCCCCCTGCCCCAGCGTGTAAGCCATGACTCACCCGATCACGAGACAGCGTTCGATACGGCGTGTGATCCGTCACAAATAACAGCGAGTGTCGACGGCGCCACGTTCTCGCCAGAGTCCACACCGCCGACTGAGCAGCCGACTACGTCGCCGTCTCGACGCCAGTCACCTCGAAGCGAGCGCCACCCGTGTCGCTCTCGACGACCGCGATATCCCAGCCGTGGGCCTCGATCACGTCGTGGACGATGGCGAGGCCGAGGCCGGTTCCCCTGTCGTTCGTCGAGTAGCCCGCCTCGAAGATCCGGTCACGTTCCGACTCGGGGATACCGTCACCGTCGTCGGCGACGTAGAAGCCATTCGCGAGGGGCCCGACCGTGATGGTCACGGCGGCTTCCTCCACGTCCGCCGTGTCGCTCTGGGACCGGTCGTCCGTCGTGCCGCGTTCGAAGGTGCCGTCGGTCTGCGTCTGGCTGCCCGCCGAGCCATGCTCGGCAGCGTCGCCGGACTCTGCCCGGCTGTCCGTGGTGCCATGCTCGACCGAATTCCGAAACAGGTTCTCGAACACCTGCGCGAGCCGGGACTCGCCGGCCATGATCGTCTGTTCGGTCTGGCGGTCGAGTGTCGCCTCACCGGTCACGACGTTCGCCCAGCAGCGCCTGACGAGCGAGCCGAGATCCACGGGGCTCGGCTCGACATCCCGGTCCCGGTGGCTGGCGAGCTCCAACAGGTCGTCGATCAACCGATCCATGCGATTCAGCGCGGCCGTCGCGTCGTCGAGGTGGGACGAATCACACTCCTCACGTGCCCATTCGAGCCGTCCGGCGGCCACGTTCAGCGGGCTCCGGAGGTCGTGTGAGACGACGCTCGCGAGCTCTTCGAGGCGCTCGTTCTGGCGTTGCAGTTCGTGCTCTCGTTCCACGCGGTCGCTGATGTCGCGGGCGGTCGCTAGGATCGCCGTCTCGCCCCGGTAGGGGATCAGCGTGGAGTTGACCTCGACGGGGATTCGCTCGCCCGATTTCGTCTCGTGGACCGTGTCGAATCGGTGGATCTCTCCCCGCGAGAACTGCTCGATCTGTGACGACACGTCGTCGGCTTCCATCTCGGGGTCGATATCCTCCGGCCGCATCGACAGGAGCTCCTCGCGGCTGTACCCCAGCCGCTCGACTGCCGTGTCGTTGACCGCTTGGAACCCACCCTCTTCGGTGCCGACGAACACCGCTTCGGGAAACGCTTCGAACAGTTCACGGTACTCGGCCCGCGACCGTTCGAGTTCGCGCTCGTAGCGCTTCTGCTCCGTCACGTCCAGCAGCGTCCCCATAATCGCCGAGTCGCCACGGTAGTCGAGACGACCGCCGTGGACTTCGAACTCGATTTCTTCGCCACCCTTCCGCCGGCCTCGGAGCGTATAGCGGAGGTCGTCCACCTCGCCCGCGACACGGCGGCGGACGTTCCGTCGTAGTTTCTCGTGGTCCTCCTCGACCACGAGGTCGAAGGGCGTAACGTCGGACAGCAACTCCTCCTGCGTGTAACCGAACATGGCCGCGAGACGAGGGTTGACGTACTCGAATTCGCCATCTGTGATGAGATACACCCCGACGAGATTCCCTTCGACTAGCTGCCGGTACTTCGCCTCTGACTCCTGCAGGTCGGCGCGGATGTCGAGCTGGTAGAGCGCGCTGGCGATGTCGATGCCGAGTTCCGCGAGGAGGTCACGTTCGAACTCGCCGCTCCACCCCTCGTCCGCGGTTCCGACGACGAGCACGCCGTAGCGCTCCGATTCGTAGTCGAGCGGTATCGCCGCGATGGCCCCCGTCTCGGTGCCGACGCGCTCGCTCGCCTCGTCCGCCCCGACCGTCGACATAACTGGCTCGCCCTCGGCCACTGCCGACTGGATGCCGGGTGCGGTTTCGAGCGTCAGTTCCGTAGCATCGACCGTCCCGGCCGAGGTGGCGGCCGACCGCGTGGTCACGCGCGTGACGTCGTCGCCGTCTTCCAGCATCCCGATCACCGCCCACGCGTACGGTGCGGCCGCGGCGAGTCGCTCACAGACCGTCCGTTCGATGGCCGTCTGGTCGTCCGCCCGGACGAGCGCCTGATTCACCTCGCGAGCGAGTTTCTGGAGCCGTTCGAACCGGCTCGCGCGCTCGCTCGTTCGCCGCTTCGAGACCGCTTGAACGATCCGATTGGCCAGCAGAGCGTACTGATCGGCGGCCGTCCCCTTCCGGACGTAGTCCGTCGCCCCAGCGGAGATGGCCTCGCTCGCGAGTTTCTCGCTTCCCTCCCCGGTAAACAGGATGAACGGGAGCGTCGGCCACCGCTCACGAACGGCGTCTAGGAGTTCGATCCCGTTCGTATTGGCCATCTGATAATCGCTGACGAGGCAGTCGAACGTGCCCGATTCGAAGCGGTCGAGACACACCGACGGGTCCGTCTCGGCCATCACGTCGAGTCGGCCGTCCTCGCGTTCGAGCAACTCCGCGGCGATAGTCGCGAAATCGGCGTCGTCGTCGACGAGCAACACTCGGATCGTCCCGTCCATCTGGCTATTCTGGATACTGTTTGACAGCACCCCATTTACAGTTGTTGGGCGACTCGTTCATCTACTGACACTGTGCCGATACGAGCGGCGACCGTCGTCAGGCGTCGCCCTGTGTCCGGTCGACGAGCCGCGTCGCCCACTCGACGGCGTCGACGGCGCTCGTCCCGAGGACGTAGGTGATCGGTTCGATGCCGAACGCACCCTCGTGATAGACGATTCGGGGCACACTCGACTCGAACACGTCGTCGAGGCGTCGTCGTCGGTCCTCGTACTCGGCGTCGAACGCGACGGCGTCGGCGTCGTCCGGCACGGCGGCCAGCAGCGCGTCACTCGTCGCGAGATTGATCGCGCCCCGGATCGTCGGATCGGCGGCACTGGCCGCCAGCAGCGTCGTCGCCACGTGGTGTGACGCCCCGAACTCCGGATTCGCGGGAACGTTGATCCCGCCCCGCATCGCGTGGACGCGGCCGGGGATGGCCGCCACGTCCGTCTCGTCGCTCGCCTCGGGGAGCGCCATCGCCACGTTCGTTCCGACGTTCGGAACGTGGTCGGCCACGTCCGCGTTCGCGAACTGCCGGACTGCACGACGGACGTTCGCCAGCACTTCGCGTTCGGCCTGCACGGCCCGGTCGCGCCCACGCACGCACAGATCACACCCCATCCCCTCCAGCGCTGGCATCTCCTCCTCGTGGACCGCACAGATCGGGCCCCGATCCTCGAACGCCCGAACGAGTTCGAGCAGTTCCGCCAGCGCCTCGTAGTCGTCCATCGTGCCGGCGTCGAATCCGTCGGCGATCCGCTCGACGGTCGCCTGCATGCGCGGATGCTCAGCGAAGCGCGCCTCGCCCGGACGCTCGCCGGCGAGATACTGGCTCACCGCCGCCTGTGACACGCCGAGGCGGGTCGCGATCTCCCGCTGTGCGAACCCCCGGTCTGCCAGCGCCGCCGCCAACATCGACCGCGCCGTCGGCAGGAAACGCTCGACGACGATTTCACTCGGTAACTGCACTGTCACGGTTCCACCCTCTGCTGACCGCGGTCCATATCCCATCACTCGGCGGGCGGGTCTTATACTGTCGGCCGTTGGACCCCGGACATCCGGCTCGCTCGCTGCCCGGACAATCGATACGTTACAGTGTGGGCGGGGGGAGCCGCATCTCTCGGTGACTCTACGTCTTCGACCCCCGGTCGGAAGGCTCGCGTCCGTGACGTGGTGGCCCTCTCGACGTCCCCGCTATCGTCGGGTGGCGGTTATCGAAACGGCCGGTATGACGTGAGGTGGACGGATCACGGGTCCCTCCGTTCTTCGACGTACCCGCCGTTAGTGTCGATCTCGAGGACCCGATCCGCCGCTTCCCGCACGGTCGAGACGTTGCGTTTCGCAGTGTATACCCCGAGCCGTCGTTGACTCTGGACCGTCCCCTCGAGTGCGTCGATAATTTGCGACTGTTCTCGAAGGAGAGACACGTCTCCACTCTTTTCCACGCGCGTCTCGGACTCTGGCAGGCCCATCTTATGTGGTACGTCCACTAACACCGTCTCTCGATCTACGTCTGCTCTGTCGGCGATCTCCCGTTCGTACCGTTTTATCTCCTGATGGTCGGCACTCATCAGTTCGTCCGAAATCGCGTCCGTTTCGAGCCACACCGCCCGCTTGAACAACCCTCGGTTGTCTAGGCGTTCGGCCATCTCGTCCGTTGCTGAATGCTCACGGAGCGTCGTCATCAACTCGTAGTCGTCGACCGTTCTCAGATCCCGCGGCGAGAGCGCTTCCTCCGCTATGAGACGCTCCGTGGATCGCAAAAGCATCAGTTCGGCGATCCGGGCGGTGTGGTGGTGGTACACCGTCGGATCCATCAACGCCCGTGCGGTCAGGACGTTCTCTGCCGCCTGTATGTTCCCTTCTTTTATTACGAGCTGTGAATCAATGAACTTAAGCGACCGTATCAGCTGCTCGTGGTCGATAGTACCGTACGGAACGCCGGTGTGATGTGCATCGCGAGCCAGATAGTCCATGCGGTCGACGTCCAGATCCCCGGCGATCAGTTGCCCGTATCTCCCGTTGCCGGCGATCAGTTCTGCGATGTGCTCGAAGTCGATTCCGTGGTCCTCTAGCACGCCCTTCGCTTGGCTACTAGACAGCAACTCGAAGACGTCGTCGTGGTTCTTGTCGAGATTCCGTTCGAAGATGGGTTCGGTGACGTGGCTGAACGGACCATGACCGGTGTCGTGCAGTATCGCCGCAGCGCGGAGGCGCTCCGATTGATGTTCGCCGAGATTCAGATGTTCCGCTACTTCGTTCGCGAGGTAGTAGACGCCCAAGCTGTGTTCGAATCGCGAGTGATTGGCAGAGGGATAGACGAGGGAGGCGGTCCCGAGTTGTCTGACCCGCCGTAACCGCTGGACGATAGGTGTGTCCAAGAGGTCTGCGGCGACCCCCGTCAGGTCGATGTGACCGTGGATCCCGTCCTTGATCGAAAACATCCTCTCACTGGCATCTACAGCCCTCTGAGTAATAAGCGCGGGGGCCCGGATGGTGGACGCCTGCTGCCGATCTCGGGCCCTCTCGGGGGGAGGTAGGCAACTTTATCAGGATGGGCCAAGTCGGCATCCCCAAGGATGATGCTCTCTGATGTCGATATCAAACGGAGACTTGAGGACGGCGATCTGGTGATCGAGCCGCTGGCCGATCCCGACCTGCAGATCCAACCGGCAACGGTGGACGTGCGACTCGGTCAGAAGTTCCGGACATTTAACAACGGCAACATTTCGTGTGTGGATCCGATGAACGAGGGGATGCCGGATCAGTACACGACAGAGGTTGACATCGAGGAGGATGGGGATTTCATCCTTCACGCGGGTGAGTTCGTGTTGGGTACGCTCAGGGAGCGAGTCGAGATCCCGCCGGACCTCGTTGCACACTTGAACGGCCGTTCCTCCATGGGCCGGTTGGGTATCGTCGTGCACGCGACAGCGGGCGTCGTCGATCCCGGCTTTCAAGGGGAACTCACACTCGAACTCTCGAACCTCGGGAATTCACCCGTGGCGCTCCACCCGGACATGCGTATCGCGCAACTGAGCTTCCAGAAACTCCAGACGCCCGCGGAACGCCCGTACGGTCACGCGCGGTCGTCGAAATATCAGAATCAGTTGGGTCCACAGGCGTCACGTCTCCAGATCGACCCCGAGTTCACGGAGGAGTCCGCCGAGTCGGACTTGGACGGACGACCGGACGAATTCTAGTCGTCCGCCTCCCGCACTCGATTCCACTCGTCTTCAATCGCAGTTCGCAGGCGGTCTTTCTGCGTCGCCGTCAGGTCGATTCCTCGCTCTCGAAACACGGCTACCACTTCGTCGTAAGCTGCGTCTATACGTGACTCACGATTCTGAGGGAGAGCGCTGTCGAACAACGCTCGGTGGTGCTCGATTTTCTGGAGGACGCTCCGCCGCAGCGGGCGCCTCCGCAGTACGTACACGACGGCTTCGACTGTCGGACGTTGCTCGGGAACGACACCGTTGTTCTTTAACTTCGTATAAAACGGGTCCGACGTTACCATGAAGAACGCTGCCGAACCGATCACCGTCGCTGTCAAGGGCCACAGATAGATGGCATTCGCATCGACGGTCATGAGATAGGAATTAACGATAGTTGCGACAGTTCCCACTATCGCAATCTTCGTTCCGACGGGGAGCTGAGATATCTCTTCTCTATCGATCTCCATTAGATTTTGTTCTTGAGGTCTTGCAAATCGTCGTTTATCGACGCGTGGCTCCCTTCGAGGCCCTCGGTTCGTTCCTCCAAGTTTTCGATGCGCTCTTCGAGTCGTTTCTCCAGTTGCGTGACCCGTGACTCCAGCGCGGACAGATTCTCGACCTGCGTTTCCAACGTATCTAGCCGCTGCTCTAGGCTAGATTTCGCCTCTATCAACGGTGGGCCCGAGCGGGCCGTCTCGCCCTGTTTGAGCTGATCTGCAGACAGTTCGGAGGTGGTCGTGATATAGTTGAAATACACGTACCCGATCTTTTCACCCTCCTCGATTGCTAACGCTTTGTCGAGGTTGAAGTTCATCAACTGCACTCGCAACGGATCGTTCCCCTGCCAACTGGTGTCGATCACTCCTTGGTCCCCCGGAATTACCCCACCGCGGATGAAACTGTGACGGGGCTTGACGAAGCCGACGATCCGAATCGGCGACGTTTTGCCGAGGTAGCTCGTATTTATCCGCTCTTTGGTACGTAGCGTCCGGTGTTCGAGAGGTGGGATGGTTAAGTTCGGTTCGTCTCTCGTCTCCGTTCCCTCCTCCGTTTGTATCTCGAACTCCCCCGCGTACCGTATAGGGAATTTGATATCCTCGATGAGTGCGTCGGGATCCTCGTTCGTAATGAGACCCTGCTCGATGTGGTGTTTGAGCTCCTCGCCGGACAGGAAATTCATAGGTTACCGGCATGATAGTTCCAGTGTGCCATAATAGTTTCTCCAGTGTCAGAGATACTATGTTAACTCCGTCGACGGAGGAGGAGTCTTGCGGTTCAAGTACAGCGCCGATTCGGGCACGTGGCACCGCTGGCCCCGCATCGATCCCACGATTCCGTTGACACGACGATACGCCAGTCTGCTTCCCGATTTGGCCGGCGCGCAGACGAAGTCGATCACCGTACGTTCCCCATCTCGGGGCCTCGGCGACTTGAGCGGGCCCACCCGTCGCGCTTACTCGAGGTCGTACGTGGCTACAGTGAGCCCCTCGCCGAGATCGTACTGGTCTACTCGGTCGAGTTCGCCAAAATCGGTGCCGGGCCAGCGGGTGTCACCGTCGTACGCTTCCGGAATGTGCGTGATCAGCAACCGATCTGCCACTCCCTGATTTAAAAACTGGTCATAAACTGATCCGCCACCGACGACGTACGCGGACCGTCCATCCGCCCCTTCGGCGATTCGAAGGGCTTCGTCTACACTTCCCGCTTCACACACCTCCTCTTGCTCCGACGAGATTCCGTGGCGGGTCAGGACGACGTTCGTCCGCCCCGGGAGAGCCTCGCCGAGCTGCTCGACGATGCCGTCGAACGTCTTCCGGCCCATAATCACTGGGTGGCCCATCGTGACCTCTTTGAAATGTTTTAGATCCTCGGGGTAGTGCCACGGGAGTCCGCCACTATCTCCGATGACGCCGTTGGCAGCAACTGCAGCGACGAGTACGACCTCCATGCTCACGCTAGTTCATTCCGCTACTTCAAATCTGAGGTCGCCGTGGCTCTCGTACCCTCGGAGTTCGACGCTGTCGTGGGAGAACGCTTCGAGCGAGTCCACGTCGAGGTCGATCATCGGCCGCTCCAGCGGCTCCCGAGCGAGCTGTTCCAGCAGCCCGGGGACGTGATCGTAGCCGTAGTTGTGGCTGGCGACGTCGATGTCGGCTGCCGGTTCGGGTGGGGTACTTTCCAACACCCAATTACGGACGTCCCGATACCCGTCGCTCTCGTCTACCGCCGCGAGGCGCTCTTGAAGTTCGTCTAGGTTCTCGGCGTACCACTCTCCGCGAGCGCCACGCCCACAGTAGATGTGGGCGTCGACGAGTGTGTGTGAAAACGTCCCCAGCGCCATATCGGTCACCTCGCCGATGATCCGTGCGAGCAGCGCGTATGCCGCGATGTTGAAGGGAACCCCCAGCGCGATGTCCGCGGATCGCTGTGTCAGATGGCAGTTCAGCCGCCCCGCTTGGACGTTCATCACGAACGTGTAGTGACAGGGGGGTAGTGCCGAGACCCCCGCGTTCCCCGGATGCCACGCTGTGACGACCAGTCGCCGGGAGTGCCGGTCACGGTCGGGGTTCTCGCCTCGAAGCGTGTCCACCACGTATCCGAGCTGGTCGAAAACCAACGTGCCCGTCGTGTCGTCACGCTCGACCCACGGTGAGTCCTCGCTCGCCCACGCCTCGCCCGGGAGTTGGGCACCCTGTTCCGGTATCGGGAACCGTCGCCAGAACCGGCCGTAGGCGCTCGGGAGATTGCCGTCTTCGTCCGCCCACGCGTCCCAGATCGACGTTTTCTCACGCAGCTCTCGAATGTGGTGCGTCCCAGATAGATACCAGACGAGTTCGTGGATCATCGAATCCCACCGGAACGTGTCCATCCTCTTGGTCGTCAGGAGGGGGTAGCCGTCCGCTAGGTCGACTTGGTAATGCTGATCGAAGTCCGCGATTGTGTCAGCGTTGGTACGATTTTGTTTGTACGCCCCCTCCGTGAGCACCCTCTTAACAAGATCCTGATAGGTCTTCATTCCCGTTTGTCGATTGCGCACCGGCGAACAAAATTCTACGGGAGCGGGTCCGACGGGGTGAGATATATATGTTATCTGTTGCGTTTACTATAAGATATCGTTTAATATATGTTTGCGGCTGGTGGCTCCGCGTGTCATGTGCCGGGACCGGTCCCGAACCAGTGGGGTCGTCCACGGTCACCGTGTACCGCCGCGAATCCTTCTGTGACGCCTCGTCGGCCCACTCTCGGGCACTCGTTGCAACTCTCTAGGGAATCGCAGGTGAGACGACGATCCGAATCGGCGGCTACGGTGGCTGTCCCTCCCGTGAGGGGCTGGAAGCCGTGCGGACCCCCCGCTCGCTCTGCTCCGACCTGTCGCACGCACTGCTGTCCTGTGCCACGTCCAAATTATCAAGAACAAAAATATTATCTAAAAGTGGTAGTTCTATCGAACGGAGTTGGACGCTCGGTGTCGTCGTCGGCACGAGTGTCGCCTTCCACCGTGACTGCGCCGCAGTCTTGTCTCGGTGTGCCTTCCCCTTTGGCCGTCCACTAGCGTCGGTGTCCCAAACGCTTTAGATGGGGCACGACGACTCCACGGGCATGCAACCCGTCTCCTTCGACGAGGCAGAGACGTACGAACCCGACGAGGGCTGGCGCCGTGTGTCGTTGGCCGGCAGCGACCGCTTCACGTTCGAGTGGTTCGAGAAGCCGCCGGGCCACTCCTCGCCGATGCACGACCACGAGAACGAACAGGTCTGTCTGGTGTTGCAGGGCGAGATGACCGTCTACACCGAAGACGACGAGGTGACGCTCGGCCCGTACGACTCCGTCCATCTGGAGTCGTGGGAAGCCCACCGCGTCGAGAACACGGGCGACGAACGTGCCGTCGGCCTCGACGTGTTCGCACCGGGACGCTCGTTCGACTTCTGGACCGACAGGGAGTGATGACCGGTCGTCTGCGGTGTTATCGCTGCGACGAGACGTATCGCCCGCCCGAACAGCGCTGTGGCTGTGGCGAACCGCTCTGGTTCGACATTGTGGGTGAGTTCGCCCCCGACCCCGACGCCCCCGGCCTCTGGCGGTTCCGCGACCTGTTGCCCGTCGACGACCCCGGCGGCCTCGCCCACGCGGCGGGCGGGACGCCGCTCGTCCGCACCGACCGCCTCGACGACTACGCGGGCTGTCGCGTCTACGTCAAAGACGAGGGTGAACACCCGACTGGGAGTTTCAAGGACCGCGGCACCGCCGTCGGCGTCGCTGCCGCTCTCGGCCGGGACCGACCCGCAGTCGGCACCGTCTCTCACGGCAACATGGCGATGAGCGTGGCGGCCTACGCCGCCGCAGCCGACCTCGACTGTGTGGTCCTCGTCCCCGCCGATATCCCGCCGGAGCGACTACGGATCATCGCCCAGTACGACCCGCACGTCCTCCGGATCGACGGCGACTACGGCCGTCTCTACGACGAGTCGCTCGCCGTCGGCGCCGTGACAGGTGTCACCTTCCTCAACTCCGACTCACCCCTCCGAGTCGCGGGGCAGAAGACGACGACGCTCGAAATCCTGTCGACGCTTCGCACCGATCCACCGGACGCTATCGTCATGCCCGTCAGCAGCGGGGGCCACGCCAGCGGCGCGTGGAAGGCGCTCCGGGATCTGGCGGCCTGCGACGCCCTCCCCGCGACGCCGAAACTGTGTTTCGTCCAAGCGGCGGCCTGCGATCCTATCGCGACGGCATTCCGCGCCGGCGACGACACCGTCTCGCCGACCACGTCGGGTGACACCATCGCTTACTCCATCGCCAACCCGGACCCGCCGAGCGGAACGCGCGCCCTCGCCGCGGCGCGGACGACCGGCGGCGCCGTGGTGTCCGTCGACGACGACGAGATACGCGACGCGCGGGCACGCTTCGCTCGCGACGCCGGCCTGTGCGTCGAGACGGCGTCGGCAACGTCGCTCGCCGGCGCGCACCGACTCGCCGCCGACGGGGTCCTCGACCCCGACGACCGGGTCGTTCTCGTCGCCACTGGCTCGGGATTCAAAGAAGCGTCGTCGGCTGCTCCGGCCGTCGACGCGCCGACGGTTCCGCTCGCGGATCTGCAGGACGCGGTCGCGGGACGGCTGTAGCGTCGCGGACCGAGTCGCGTCGGCGACGAAAAGCGGGGGTGACGACGGCCTAGCTACTGATCGCCTGACGGACACGCGGGCCGACGAACGGCCCGACGAGGATGACGACGATGGCGATGACCAGCAGTAGCGAGAGCGGTTTGCTGACGAAGATCATGAGCGACCCACCCGACAGTTGGAGCGAGCGGAGCAGGTTCTGCTCCGCGATGGGTCCGAGCACGATGCCGAGGACGAACGCGACCATCGAGTAGTTGTGCTGGCGCATGTAGTACCCGATGAAGCCGAGCGCGAGAATCGTGAGCACGTCCACCCAGTTGTTCCGGAGCGCGAGCGCCCCGAGCGTCGCGAGCACGAGGATGACCGGGATGATGTAGTTCGTGTCGATCTGGGTTACGTAGCTGAGTTTCGTGATGACCGTCAGCCCGATGGCGAGGATGACGAGATTCCCGACCAGCAGGGCCACGAACATGCTGTAGGTCTGGGCGAGCTGTGAGGTGAAGAGGTCGGGACCGGGAATGAGCCCGTGCATGATGAGGCCGCCGAGCAGGACGGCCGTGGAGCCACTGCCCGGGATGCCGAACGACAGCGTCGGGATGAGCGAGCCGCCGACGGTGCCGTTGTTCGACGCCTCGGAGGAGATGACGCCCTCGGGGCGGCCCGAGCCGAACTCCTCGGAGTTCTTCGAGACGCGGATCGCCTCGCCGTACGCGAGGAAGTTGGACACGGAGGCGCCCGATCCGGGGATGGCGCCGACCCCCATCCCGATGAACGCCGACTTCACGACGGTAACCGGATGCCGGATCGTGTCGCGGATACCCTCGCGCAGACTGCCGCTGATCGAGATGTCGGCGTCGGCAATCTTGGTCTGATCGCGCGCGAGGATGAGCATCTCCGTGATCGCGAACAGACCGATCAGGGCGGCGACGTACGACAACCCGTCGCGGAGGGCGAACCAGCCGAACGTGTATCGGAGCGTCGGTTCGACGGGGGCGATGCCGATGGTGGTGAGCAGGAGGCCGAACATCCCCGCGACCAGTCCCTTCACCATCGAGCCCTGTGAGACGATGGTGATCATCGACAGTCCCAGCAGGGCGACGAGGAAGTACTCGGGCGAGCCGAACAACAGGACGATTTCGACGAGGACGGGCGAGATCAGGAACAGCGCGATGATGGTGAACAGGCCGCCCACCGACGACGCCACCGCGGACATCGCGAGGGCGTTTTTCGCCTTCCCCTGTTTGGACATCGGATACCCGTCGAACGTCGTCGCCGCCGCGGCCGCCGTCCCGGGGACGTTGACGAGAATCGCCGCGATGCTCCCGCCGTACATCGCGCCGCTGTAGATGCTCACGAGCAGGATGATGGCGCTGATCCCCTCCAACGGGAGAGTCAGCGGGAGGATGATCGCCATCCCGAGCGACGAGCCGATTCCCGGGAGCGATCCGAAGAAGATGCCGAGGAGCAAGCCGAGAAGCATCAGCCCGACCGTCGGCCAACTGAACGCGATGCCGATAGCCTCCACGAGGGCGCCGACGGCCGCCATCTACGCCACCCCCATGGGTGCGAGATAGAGGAGGTCACCGACGAAGACGCCCCGGTCGACGGGCACGATGAGGATCGTCGAGAAGGCGTACGCCAGCACGGCCGCTAGCGCGGTGAGGAAGACGATCATGTACCACGGCTGGCCGAACCAGACGAGATAGGCGATCACGAACAGCGGCGTCATCAGGAACATCGAGAACAGGAAACTCAGCGCGATGTACAGCGTGATGAGGATCCCGGTGAAGAGCGCGGGCGAGAGTGGGCGGTCGGGGATGCCACTCTCGTAGCTTTCCTCGCGCTCTTTCTCGCGTTCGGCCGCCACGTCCTCGCTCCCCTGACTGCCGGTGATGGAGGTCGATCCCGTGACGACCGTCTGAAGCGGCTCTGGCAGGTAGTCGCGGGCCAACAGTAACAACGCGCCGATCAGCGTCGCTGAGCCGACGAACTGCGGAAATATCGCCGTCGTCCGACTCCACTGCAACGACCGGATCAGCATGTATCCGGAGACGACGACCAGAAATACCAACAAGGCGTGCTCGCTGGTTAGATCATCCGATTTCTCTTGTACCATGTCTTCTCGTACCATGATCTGGGTCTACCATGTAGTTTATGTTCGGCTGTGGCCGGGACGAGCGATATTACCCCCGTCTGCGAGGCGTCGTCGCTCGGGAACCGGCGGTTCGTCGCTCGGAAACGAGAAACGGTGCGTCCGGGGGATTAGTTGGTCGCGGAGCGCATCTCTTCGAGGTCGACGTTCTGGGGAATCTGCTCGAAGGATTGCTGGAGCACTTCGTCGGCGAACTCCGGCGGGTTGTACTCGATGATGTTCCCCGTCTCCTCGGACCACGACTGGACCGGGTCGGACTGGAGCGCCTCTTCCACGGCGTTCGACATCGTCTGGACCGGGCCGTCGGGCGTCTCGCCCGGCATCCACATACAGCGGGTGAGCTGTCCCACGTAGTCGATGTTGGGGTAGCCCTGATCGACGACGCTCGGCACGTCGGGGAAGACGTTACTGCCCTGACTGGAGAGCACCGCGAGCACGTCCACACGGTCGTCTTCGGCGGCGCTCAGTCCGGACGCGTCGGTGGTGACGCCGGCCGGCACTTCGCCCGAGGCGACGGCCTGCACCAGCGGGCCACCGCCGTCGTAGCCGACGTAGTTCTGCCAGCCGACGCCGTACTCGTCGTTGTTCTTCATGATCTGGGCGATGACGTGGACGATGCCGCCACGCTGTTGGCCACCGAAGTTGGTGATGTCGCCGTTGCTGTACGCCTCGATGAGTCCAGACAGCCCATCGAACCCCTGATTGGGATTGCCGTACACGACGTACGGCGTTCGGGCGTACCCACACACGCCGCGGAGTGACGTGAGTTCCCAGTCGTCCGCGGGGTTCAGCATGTACGAGACGGGCGTCGACGGGGGGTTGAACCCGCCGAACGTGTAGCCGTCCGGCTGGGCCCGTACCATCTGTCCCGCACCGCGAAGGGACGCGGAACCGGGGACGTTGTTGATCTGGATGGGGACGCCGAGAATCTCCGATACCTGCGGCATGATCTGCCGGGCGTAGGTGTCGGTCCCGCCGCCCTCGCTGAAGGGGACGATGTACTCGATGCGCTGGGTGGGGTACTCGCTACCGCCGCCACCGCCGCCGCCTCCGTCACCGCCACCGCCTCCGCCATCACCACCGTCACCGCCATCGCCACCGCCACCGCCGCCACCCATACAGCCTGCCAGTCCTGCCACTGAGATACCGGACGCCGCTCCCGTGTAGCGCAGGAGATCCCTACGCGTAATGCTATCTTTCGCCATGGATTACCACACCGAACCAATTCGGCCTCCTATATATAATTATTTTCATCACGAATCGGATATGTTCTCGCTGGAGTGGCCGTCGGGGCGGCGATTTCTCGAATCCGGAATGGAACACACGACGGCGTCGTCAGGCACCGGGCCGACGGCCGCCGGATCGACCGATGCCGTCGTGTCGGCCGAGCCAGCAGTAGCTTTATACGACGGTCCCGACTCCATCGAGGCGACTCTCCATGATCGACCCGCGAGACTTCGGTGTCGTGCCAGTCGCCGGCACGCTCGTCGGTTTCGGCTGTCTCTACGCCAGCGTCGTCGGGCTCCCCATCGTCGGCCTGAATCCGACGGGCCAGCGCGTGCTCGGGCTCTTCTTTTTCGCGCTCGTGATGTGGCTGACCAAGCCCGTTCCCTTCGCGGTGTCGAGTCTGACGACCGTCTCCCTGCTCTACGTGCTCGGACTCGCCGACTCCTTCGCCACCGCCGCCGCCGGCTTCTCCTCCCGGCTCGTCTTCTTTCTCCTCCTCCTGCTCCTTCTCGGCAACACCATCTCGAAGGTGGGCCTCGACGAACTGCTCGCACGGCGCCTCCTCGTCGCCGACTCGCCCCGGGAGACGATTCGCCTCACCGCGGTCAGCCTCCTCGCACTCTCTTTCATGATGCCCTCCGCGCTCGCCCGCGCCGTCGCCTTCCTCCCCATCGTCGAGGAACTCGACGACCTGTGGACGGGGACGGAGAACTTCCGGTTCGACGCGCACCTCCTCCTCGGCCACGTCAACCCCATCGCCTCCATGGGTCTCATGACCGGCGGCGGCATGGCCATCCTCTCCTCCGAGTTCGTCCGTACGTCGGTGACGGACATCTCGTGGCTCGACTGGGCCGTCCTGATGCTCCCCCCCACGGCCTTCATCTTCCTCCTCGCGACGGCGACGATTCTGTTCGTCCACCCCGTCAGCGACGGGCAGTCTACCTCACGTCCCGACGAGGCACCCGCGGCCGAGTCGTTCGACCGCGACCAGCGCATCGTCGTCGGCGTGATGGTCACGGTCATCGGGCTGTGGGTCGTCGGCTCCTTCCTCGGCCTCCCCACCATCCTCCCGCCGACCGCTGCCGTGTTCTTTCTCGCGCTCCCCGGCATCGGCATCGTCGCCGCCGAGGACATGCGAACGATCAGTTGGGGTATCATCTTCGTCTTCGGAACCATGTTCTCCCTGCTCGAAGTGTTGGAGTCGGCGGGCGTGCTCTCGTGGGTCGTCGGCAACGCAGAGACGCTCCTGCCCTTCGCTACCGTGCCCGTCTGGGGGACGGTCGGTCTCTTACTCGCGCTCGCCTTCGTCGTTCGCCTCTTCTTCTCCACCGCCTCTGCCGCCCTCCTCGTTCTCTTCCCCGTGATGCTCCGCTTCGCGGACGCGTTCGGCGTCGACCCGCTCTACCTCTCGCTGTCGCTCGTGATGATCGTCGGCTCCTCGACCGTCTTCCCGTTCAACACCACTACCGTCCTCCTCACGTACGACAAGGGATCGATGACGGCCGTCGACGTGATGGCGACGGGCCTGATCACGACCACCTACGCCGCTCTCGCGGTCGCCCTCTGCTGGACGCTCTACTGGCCGCTAGTCGCCTGATTCGGTCACTCACCGCTCACAGGAACTTCTCGGTCAACAGGTCGCCGTCCCGAATCACCGTCTCGCCGTCGAGTTCGACCGTCGGCGTCCGCAGGACGCCGTCGAGGTGGATGTCGCTCTTACGCGTCCCGCCGAGGCTCTCGTTGTCGCCGATGGCGAAGTGGACCGTCCCCTCCTTCTTCTTGTCCTCCGCGAGGTTACCGATGAGTTTCGCCTTCGGATTCGTCCCCATCGCGAACTCCGCGAGGTTGCCCGCGTTCTCGTCGCTCCGCTCGATCAGGTCGCGGAGGTCGTCCGCCTGACTCCCCCCGTCCACGTCGACGACGAACCCGTCCTCGATCTCCAGCGCCACCGGCTCGGTGAGCTGGCCGAGGTTGTCCATCGACACGTCGACGACGATGGTGCCGTTGGCGGTGTCCTCTTTCGGATGGGTCGGCGACTCGCCCGGCGGGAGCGTCGCGAACCCCTCCGCCTCGTGGTAGTAGCCGTCGAGCGAGAAGGCGGAACAGCCCTCGACGCTGAACTCGATGTCCGTCCCCTGCTTGCTCGTCACCCGCACCTCCGAGGCGGCGTCGTGTACGTCGCGCAGGGCTTCGGTCACCCGCCGCAGTTCCTCGAAGTCGACGGTCATCGCCCCCTCGACCATCATATCCTCCGTGACGCCGCGCAGGATACCGAAGCGCGTCCCCGCTTCCGCCGCCCGCAGCCGGGAGCGCGTGTGCGTGATGGCGTGGGTGGTACAGGTGAAACACACGTCGGCGGCGGCCATCGCGTCCGCCACCACGTCCGGCGGTTCGTTCCCGTGACTCTCCAGCAGGGGCATCACGGACATCGTCGTCGTCGCGCCCACGGCGTTGGCCGCCGTCGCGATGCTTCGCCCGACGCCCACTTTCCGCGCGTCGGTGACGACGAGAACCTCCTCGCCGGCGGTGACTCCGAGACAGTCCTCGACGACCGACGACGACGCGTCGATCATCTCCAGATCTAGCATCTCCTCTGGCATGACGACCTATCCTATCCCGACGCTACGTATAAAGCTACGCGTTACCGTGGTACTCGGCCTCGTACGGGTTGTCGTAACCGTGTACCGGTGGTCCGCCGGGCCATCTTGGCGACCCGCCGGTGCTGACTCACACGACCCCGAATCACTCCGGCGCCGACAGGTGGAGGACGCCGAGAACGACGAGGCTGACGACCAGACAGGCGACGAAGCCCGTAAAGGCCAGTCCGTAACTCGACCGCGCGGCGACGACGCCGACGTACGTCGGCGCGAAACTCCCGACGCCGGTCCAGATCATCTTCATCGCGCCCAGATCCCCCGCCATGCTGTCGTCCGGAAACAGGCCGATCAGGTGCGCCTGCATCACCGGCGGGTACGAGCGCAGGCCGACCGCCACCACCACGACGCCGAGGACGGCGACGAGCGTCGATCCCGCGGTGACGAGGACGAGGAGGCCGGCGATGGCGAGGCCGACGCCGCCGAGGCCGACGAACACCCGTGAGACGGTGTCGCCGAGGCGACCCGCCACCGGCCCGACGACGACGGCGACGAGAAACACCGAGGCGAACGCGGCGCCCGCGACGGCCGGGTCGAACCCCTTCTCGGCCTGCAGGAACGTGGGGAGAAAGCCCAGAAAGCCCTGCCAGACGAACGAGACGCAAATGTAGGCGGCGAGGAGGGAGCGCGCCCGCGGCACGGCGAGGATGCGCCGGCCCGTGCCGCCGAGGCCGAGGCTCGCACGTCCGATCACGAACGGTCCGTCGTACCAGTAGAGCAAACCGCCGAGGACGGCGACGAGGACGACGACGACGGGGAGAAAGGAGAGTTGCCAGACGCCGACGGAGATGGCGGCGACGGCGACGCCCGCGGCCGCCATCGCGCCCACCGACCCCGAGGCGGACTGGATGCCGAACACCTGCCCGCGCCGGTCGCCGAAGGTGTCCGTCAACAGTGCGCGCGAGGGGACGAAGTAGAGGCCACCGCCGAGGCCGACGAGGACGAACCCCGCGAGCAGGCCGGCGTACGTCGAGACGACGCCGAGGACGAGGAAGCCGACGACGAGCGTCGCGAGACTCGCCGTCAACACCGTCTTCCGCGAGAGCGCGTCCGAGAATCGACCGCCGGGGTACTGGCAGGTGGCGTAGACGAACCACATGACCGTCAGGCCGAAGCCGGCGCTCTCCGGCGAGATCGCCACCTCGTCGATGATGGTCGGGACGAGGGGCGGGATGGCCTCGCGGCCGAGGCGGACGGCCAGCCACCCGGCCGACACCGCGATCAGCACGCGGCCGTCCGTCCCCGCCCACACCGGGCGCTCGTGGGACACAGTGTCACGGATGGTCGTCCCGTATTTGAGCGTGCAGGTGCCGGCAAGGGGGACCCGAACGTATATCGCCCTCATCCCCGTCTCTCGACCCATGTCATCCTCGAACCCCGGTCAGGGCGCCGTCCAAGGCGTCCTCTTCCGCGGCGGCACCAGCAAGGGCCTGTTCGTCCGCGAGGGCGTCCTCCCCGGCCCCGGCTCCCTCCGCGACGAACTCGTCCTCGAACTGTTCGGCTCGCCCGACCCGCTCCAAGTCGACGGCATCGGCGGGTCGAAATCCCACACGAGCAAACTGATGATCGTCGGCGCCTCGGACCGCTCCGGGGTGGACGTGGAGTACACGTTCGGACAGGTCGCCGTCACCGACCCCGTCGTCGACTGGGGCGGCAACTGCGGCAACCTCACGAGCGCCGTCGGCGCCTTCGCCGTCCACCAAGGTATCGTGGACGTGCCCACCGGCGCCGACGCGGTCGACCTCTCCCTCCTGAACACCAACACGGGCACGCTGATCGACCAGACCGTCCCCGTCGCGGACGGGCGCCTCGACGTGTACGGCGACTACGCCATCGACGGCGTGCCGGGCACCGGCCCCCGCATCCCCTCTCGCTACCGCGACCCTGCCGGCGGCGTCACGGGCGCCCTGTTTCCCACCGGCACGGCCGTCGAGCGCGTCACCCGCGACGACCTAGACGTGACGGTGACCGTCGCGGACGTGGGCAACCCCTGCGCCTTCCTGCGGGCCGCGGACCTCGGCCTCGACGGGACGGAACTCCCCGACGACCTGTCGGAGCGGCCGGGCTTGCTGGAGCGCATCGAGCGGATTCGGGGCGTCGCGTGCGAACGCGTTGGCCTCGTCGACGACGCGGCGAACGCGAGCGCCGAGTCGCCCGCAGTCCCACAGATCGCCCTCGTATCCGAACCCACGCCGTACGACACCTCGGTCGACAGCCACGTCGACGCCGTCGACGTGGACGTGACGGCGCGCATCGTCACCTCGGGCACCCCCCACCACGCCTACGCCGTCACGGGGGCGATGTGTCTCGCCGCCGCGGCGCGCCTCCCGGGGACCGTCCCGAGCGAGGTGGTTCGCCCCGGCGATGGATCGGTCCGGATCGGACACCCGAAGGGCGTCATCGAGATCGGCGTGGAACTGGACGACGAGGGCGACGCCCCGCACGTCGACGCCGTCACCGTCGGCCGGACCGCCCGCCCGCTGTTCGTCGGCGAGGTGCAGTACCGGTACGTAGGGGAGTTGGCGTCGCTGGCCCCCGGCGGTATCGACACCGGTGCGGCCACGAACACCGGCAGCAACGACTGATCTCCCCCGGCGGACCACTTATGCTCCCGTCGGGCGAGAGGCGGGTATGGACCTCGGACTCGCGGGTAACGCGGCAGTCGTGACGGCGTCGAGCAGCGGACTCGGCAAGGCGGCGGCGCAGTCGCTCGCCGAGGAAGGCGTGAACGTCGTCATCAACGGCCGGGACGAGGCGCGCCTCGCCGACGCGGTGGCGGACCTCCGCGAGACGGCGACGGGCGAGGTGGTCGGCCACCAGGGCGACATCGGCGTCGCCGCCGACGTAGAAGCGCTGGTGGAGCGCTGTGTCGACGAGTTCGGCCGCCTCGACCACCTCGTCACTAGCGCCGGCGGCCCGCCGAGCAAGGCGACACTGGAGACGACCGACGAGGACTGGTACGACGCCTTCGACATGCTGGTGATGAGCGTCGTCCGCGCGGTTCGGGCCGGCGCCGACCACCTCCGCGCCGACGGCGGCGGGAGCGTCGTCAACATCACCTCGATGAGCGTCAAGGAGCCGTCGAGCACGCTCGTCCTCTCCGCCTCGGTGCGGATGGCAGTCGTGGGGCTGGAGAAGACGCTCTCGCGGGAGCTCGCGCCCGAGGTGCGGGCGAACACCGTCCTCCCGCGGAGCATCGAGACGGCGCGCATCCGCAACCTCGGCGAGGCGGCCGTCGAACGCGGCGAGTACGACAGCTACGACGACGTGCTCGCGGACCGCGCCGCCGACAGCCCCCTCGGACGACTGGGCCAACCCCACGAACTCGGCGACGTGGTGGCCTTCCTCTGCTCGGAGCGCGCGAGCTACGTCAACGGCTCGGCCATCCCCGTCGAGGGCGGCGTCGCCCGGTCGAATCTCTGACCTCCATCACGACTAAGTAGGCCGTTCGCGTTTGGCGGGGTGTTCATGACTAGCAGACCGCCACCGCGGCAGCGCCGCCCGGTCGACGTGAGCGATCAGGCGTACGGCTCCGACTACATCGCCGACTTCCTGAAGGGCTACGGCTTCGAGTTCGTCGCCTTCAACCCCGGCTCCTCCTTCCGCGGCATCGAGGAGTCGCTCGTCAACTACAACGACGAGACGCCCGCAATCGTCGAGACGCCCCACGAGGGGCTGTCGGTCGCCATCGCTCACGGCCACGCCAAGGCGACGGGCGACCCCGCCGTCTGCATCCTCCACAACGTCGTCGGCACCCTCCACGGCACGATGGGCATCTTCAACGCCTACTGCGACCGCGTGCCCGTCGTCGCCCTCGCGGGCACCGGCCCGGTCCAGAAGTCCAAACGCCGACCCTTCTTCGACTGGATTCACACGGCCCAGATTCAGGGCAACCTCGTCCGCGGCTACACCAAGTGGGACGACCAGCCCGCCGCCGTCGACGGCGTCGACGACGCCCTGTTGAACGCCATCAACATCGCGAACACGAAGACGAAGGGGCCGACCTACGTCGCCTTCGACCACGCGATTCAGGAAGCCGACCTCGACGAACCCATCCCTCTCCCCGACTTCGAGAAGTTCGAGGGGCCGACGCGACTCGCGCCCGATCCCGCCGCCGTCGAGCGAGCGGCCGACCTGCTCGTCGAGGCGGAGTTCCCCGTCGTCCTCGCGGACGCCGTCGGCGACTCCCGCGAGGCGGTCGATGCCCTCGTCGACCTCGCGGAGTCGCTGGGCGCGCCCGTCTTCCACTCCCACCGCGTCGGCACGCCCCACCGGTACAACTTCCCGAACACGCACCCACTCGATATGGCGGGCACGGACCTCTACCGGGAGGCCGACGCCGTCCTCGCGCTCGACGTGTGGAGTCCGAACTTCACGCTCACGGACACGGACCCCGCGACCCACGAGAAGACCGAGGCCATCGAGGGCGACTTCGACCTGATCGACGTGGGCACGCACAACACCCGCCCGTCGGGGCTGGTGTCGGATCAGTTCGCGCTCCGCGAGACGACGCTCTCGATGGCCGCGGACACGGCGCTCGCGGTGCCGCAACTGCGCGACGCGGTGCAGTCGCGGCTCGACGCCGACGACGCCGCGCGCCGGCGCGCCAACGCCCGCCTCGACGAACTCGCGGGCGTCCACGACGAGCAACGCGCCGCGTGGCAGGCCGAGGCAGAGGCCGCGTGGGACGAGACGCCCATCTCCCTGCCGCGGGTGACGGGCGAAATCTGGGACGTGATCGAGGACGAGGAGTGGGTGCTGACCAACGGCACCTTCCGCGGCTGGGCGTACAAACTCTGGGACATCGACGAGTTCGACCAGTACGTCGGCAGTTACTCCGGCGGCGGCGGCATCGGGCAGGGCATCGGGCAGGCCATCGGCGCCGCGCTGGCGTACCGGGAGACGGACCGAATCCCGATCAACCTCCAGCCGGACGGCGACCTGATGTTCTACCCCGGCGGCCTGTGGACCATCGGCCACTACGGCCTCCCCATCTTCACCGTCGTCCACAACAACGGCGCGCTGTACAACTCAACGAACCACCGGATGACGCTCGCGAAACACCGGGGCCGCGACGCGAGTCTGGAGAAGGCGCTCGTCGGCACCGGCCTCTACGAACCGACGCCCGACTACGCGACGATGGCGGAGTCGATGGGCGTCACGGGGTACGGCCCGGTCGAGGACCCCGACGAACTCGCGCCGACGCTCCGCGAGGCGTGGGAGACGGTCGAGGGTGGCGACCCCGTCCTCGTCGACGTGGTCTGTCAGCCGCGATAGCGTTAGCCACGCGATAGCTAGACGAGGCGGAAGGGATCGGAGATTTCACCCTCCGTTTCCACCCAGACGCTCTTCGTCTGCAGGTACTCGTCGATGGCCTCGATCCCTTTCTCGACGCCCATTCCGCTCCGCTTGAATCCGCCGAAGGGCATGGTGAACGACGACTTCCGGTAGGTGTTGAGCCAGACGACGCCCGCCTCCAGCCGGTCGGCCATGCGGTGCCCGCGCCGGATGTCGGTCGTCCAGACGCCCGCCGCGAGGCCGAACTCGGAGTCGTTAGCCGTCTCGATCACTTCGTCCTCGTCTTCGAAGGTCAGGACGGCGAGCACGGGCCCGAACACCTCCTCGCGCGCGATTGCCATGTCGTTTTCCACGTCGCCGAGGATGGTCGGCGGGTAGAAGGGGCCGTCGGGCACCTCGCGGTCGTCGCCGCCGGTCAGGAGCGTCGCACCCTCGGCCAGTGCGCGGTCGACGTGGTCGCGAACGCCCGCCAGTTGGTCCGCGGAGACGATGGGTCCCATCTCCGTGTCCTCGTCCAGCGGGTCGCCGAGGCTGATGGCCTCGGTGCGCTCGATCAGGCGGTCGAGGAAGTCGGCGGCGATGGACTCGTGGAGGAAGAGCCGCGAGCCGGCGATGCAGGTCTGGCCGCTGGCGGCGAAGATGCCCTTGATCGCCCCCGTAACGGCGGTGTCGAGGTCGGCGTCGGGGAAGACGATGTTCGGGCTCTTGCCCCCGAGTTCGAGCGTGCTCGGGACGATATTCTCGGCGGCGGCCTTCGCGACGGCCGTGCCCGCGGTGGGGCCACCGGTGAGCGCCACGCGGTCGACCCCCTCGTGGCCCGCGAGCGCCGCGCCCGCCTCGGCGAAGCCCGTCACGACGTTCAGCGCGCCGGGCGGGAAGCCGGCGTCGAGGGCGAGTTCGGCGAGGCGAATCGCGGAGACTGGCGCGAGTTCCGAGGGCTTGAGGACCACGGTGTTGCCCGCGGCGATGGCGGGCGCGATTTTGTACGTCGCCAGCGAGAGCGGCGAGTTCCACGTCGTGATGGCGCCGACGACGCCGTACGGTTCGGGCTTCGTGTAGCCGAAGAAGCCGTCCTGCTCGATGGGCATCGTGTCGCCTTGCACCTTGTCGGCGAGGCCGCCGTAGTAGCGGTACCAGTCCGGCAGGCTCTCGACCTGCCCGCGCATCTCGCGGATGAGCTTCCCGTTCGAGAGGGATTCGAGAGAGGCGAGTTCCTCGGTATGGGCTTCGATTTCGTCGGCGAGCGCGAACAGTAACTCCCCTCGCTCCGTCGCGGACCGGGCCTGCCAGTCGTCGCCCTCGAAACACCGGCGCGCGGCGCCGACGGCGGCGTCCACGTCGTCGGCCGTGGCCTCCGGCATCGACGCCCACGCCGTCCCGTCGTAGGGATAGGTCACGTCGAAGCGGTTCCCGGTGGCCGCGTCGACGCGCTCCCCGTCGACGATCATGCCGTACTCGCGTCCCTCCAGTAACTCCGTGGGGTCCATGGCCTCCCTCTCCACGCCGAGCGGGTTAACGGTGCGGGTGGTTTTCGGGCAAACCGTTATACTGTGGATTGCGAATAGGGGGGTATGACCGTCCTAGTGGCAGTCGACCGTGGCGACGAGGGACGCGGCACGCTCGAAGAGGGGAAGCGACTGGCCGAACAGTTCGACGACGACCTCGAGGTCGTCCACGTCCTGACGCGTAAGGAGTTCGTGAACCTCGAACGCACGAGCGTCTCGGAGACACACGAGGCCGTCGACCCCGACGAAGTGCGGGAAATCGCGGCCGACATCGCGCGGGAGATCGCCGAGGAGGTTCTCGACGACTTCACGGCGACGGGCGCCGTCGGCGACCCCGCCGGCGAGGTGCTCTCGCTGGCGAAAAAGCGCGACGCGCGCTACATCGTCATCGGGGTGCGCAAGCGCTCGCCGGTCGGCAAGGTCGTCTTCGGGAGTACCGCACAGGAGATTCTGATGGACAGCGACCGGTCGGTGGTCGTCGTTCCGCGCGCGAAAGCAGAGTAAGGATCGATTACCGGTCGACCGGCACCGCGGTGTAGCGCTCCGGGGCGCCCGTCCCGTCGAGCATTCCGAACACGTTGTCGACGAGCGTCCGGATGCTGTCGACGCGTGTCTCCGTCGTCGTCGCGGCGACGTGTGGCGTCGCGACCACGTTGTCGAAGTCGTGGAGCGGCGAGTCGTCGGGGAGGGGTTCCGTCTCGAACACGTCGAGGCCAGCACCCGCGATTTCGCCCGTCTCCAGCGCCTCGACCAAGGCCGACTCGGAGACGATGGGGCCACGCGCCGTGTTGATCAGGATGGCCGACTCCTGCATCCGGTCGAACGCGTCGGCGTCGATCATCCCCCGCGTCTCCTCGGTCAACTCGGCGTTGACGGTGACGATGTCGCTCCGGGCGAGGAGGTCGTCGAGCGTCGTCAGCGTCGCGCCCGCCACGTCGGTGTCCTCCTCGAAGACGTAGGGGTCGTACGCGAGGACCTCCATGTTGAGCCCCGAGAAGAAGGCGGCGACGCGACTGCCGACATCGCCGAAGCCGACGATGCCGACGGTCTTGCCGTTGACCGTCGTGCTGAGGTCCGTCTCGTCGCGCCATCCGCCGGCTTCGAGCAGGTGATCGTTACGGACGATGTCACGCGAGACGGCGATGGCGAGGCCGAGGGTGTACTCGGCCACAGCGGCGGCGTTTAGGCCCGGCGTGTAGGTAACGCCGACGCCCAGATCCGCGGCGGCGTCGAGGTCCACGTTGTCGATGCCGGTGCCGATTTTACCGACGACCTGCAGGTCCGCGGCCGACGCGAGTACGTCGTCCGTGATCGGGAGGCGGGAGGTGGTGAAGAGGACTTCCGCGCCGTCGAGCGCGTCGATAACGGCGGCTTCGTCGGCCTCGACGCCGACGGTCAGGTCGAGACGGCCGTCGACCGCGTCGTCGAGCGTCTCGAACGGCTGGAGGTCCTGATCGACGAGTGCCTTCATCTCAGAAGAAGGTGAACTCGCCGTCTTCGAGGACGACTTCGCCGTCGAGTTCGAGCGTCGGTTCGGCCATCATGGCGTCGAAGTGGACGGGCGCGCGGGTGGTGCCCCCGAGGTTGCTGCTCGTGCCGATACCGAAGTGGACGTTGCCGTACCGGCCGTGATCGTTGGAGAACCAGCCGTTGAAATCGGGGCATTCGGGGTTCATGCCGACGGCGAGTTGGGCGATGTTGTAGACGGCGGGGTCGTCGTGCTCGGCCCACACGTCGGCGATGCGCTGGGCCTCGCGGCCGCCCTCGACGGACGTGACCGCGCCGGCTTCCATCTCCATCCGAACCGGCTCCTCCAGCACGCCGATGTCGAGGTTGGGGATGGCGCCGTCGAAGACGACGGTTCCCTCGGTCGTCCCCTCGACGGGGGAGATGTTGGCCTCGATGTGGACGAGCGCGGTGAACTCGCCGGGTTCGTGGGCGATGCCGGGGTGGGCGTTCCCGTCGCGTCCCTCCAGCCCGACGGTCACGTCCGTCCCCTGCGGCGAGGTGACGCGGGCCTCGTCGGCCTCGGTGAACTTCCGGGCCATCTCCTCGCAGTGGGGGCGCATGCCCTCGTAGTCGGCGTAGAGGCCGCCGGTCGTGAGCTGTTCCGGCGTGAACTTCACCATGCTGATGAAGCGCGCGCCGGCCTCTTTGGCGTCGGCGGCGGCGCTGGAGTGGGTGATCGACCGGTGGACGGGCGTGAGTATTACGTCGGCTTCGAGCATCGCTGCCGCGACGGAGGGTTCGGGCTCGTTGCCGTCGTACTCGCGGGGGTCCATGAGCGCCATCGTCACGTTCGCGTCGCGCTCGTTGGCGGCGGCGGCGACGCGTTCGGCCACGTCGGCGACTTCCCAGTCCGAGACGACGAGCACGTCCTCACCGGCTTCGATGCCCGCGCAGGTGTCGACGACGATGCTCGCGCCTTTCATCTCCTGAATCGAATCCATACCCTCTCCCAATCCGGCGGCGTCAATAAAGGTATGTTCCGTCGCGTCGGTGGGGTTCGGAGCCGCTGTCCCGTCTCTCTCCGTCGCCAGCGGAGCAAAGTAAATAAGTACCGGCTCCAGAGTCACGTGGTGACGAATGCCAGAGACAGTTACATCGGAAGTCGTCGTCGTCGGCTGTGGGATCGCAGGACTCGCGGCAGCCAACCGTGCGGCGGAACTCGGACTCGACGTGTCGGTGCTGGAGAAGTCGCCGAAGGAACACCGAGGAGGGCACACGCGCTTCAGCGAGTCGTTCCGGGTGCCTTCGACCACCGCCAACCTCGAACAGTACGGCTACGAGTTCGCGGTGCCGGACTACACCCCCGACGACTTCTACGAAGACATCATGTCCCAGACGAGCGGGCGCGCGGACCCCGAACTCGCGCGGACGCTCGTCGAGGAGGCGGGCGAGATGATCGAGTGGCTCACCGAACGCGGCGCCGAGTGGGACATGGAACCGCTCAACGTCGGCTACACCGCGGCGCGGACGTTCATGGACGGCGAGGAGAACGTCGCCGCCCTCGTCGAGGCCGCGGAGGACGACGGCGCCACGTTCTACTACCACACCGAGGCGCGTGACCTCCTCGTCGACGACGACGGGAGCGTCGCGGGCGTCCGCGCCCGCACCGACGACGGCCTCGTCGAGTTCCACGCCGACGCCGTCGTCGTCGGCGCCGGCGGCTACGAGTCCTCGCCCGAGATGCGCACGAAGTACTACGGCGAGAACTACGACGCGATGAAGGTTCGCGGCAGCCGGTACAACACCGGCGAGGGTATCGAGATGATGCTCGACGTCGGCGGCCGCGCCGAGGGACAGTGGGGCGGCGCCCACATGGCGCTCATCGACCGCGCGTCGCCCGAGGTGGAGGGCGGCGCCAACCGCGTCGACGGCTACCAGTACGGCGTCATCATCAACAAGGAGGGCGAGCGCTTCCTCGACGAGGGGGCGGACGCCCGCGCGCACACGTACGCCCGCTTCGGCCGCGAAATCTTCGAACAGCCGGGCCACGAGGCGTACATCGTCGTCGACGCGCCGCTTCGGGACCACATGCGCGCGACGGGTCCCTCGGAGGTCACCGTCGCCGACACCGTCGAGGAACTCCTCGCCGAACTCGGCTGTGACCGGCCGGAGCGCGGCGCGGAGACGGTCCGTGCGTTCAACGCGCAATGCGATCCGGACGAGTTCGACCCCGACGTTCTCGACGGCAACGAGGCGACGGGCATCGAACCGCCGAAGTCGAACTGGGCGCTCCCGCTCGACGAGCCCCCGTACTACGGCTGGGCGGTCACCGGCGGCATCACCTTCGGCTTCGGGGGCGTGGCGACCGACACCCGGGCGCGCGTCCTCGACACGGTCGGCCGACCGATCCCCGGCCTCTACGCCGCGGGCAACAGCGTCGGCGGCCTCTTCTTCGACAACTACCCCGGCGGAACGGGGCTGTCGAACGCCGCCGTCTACGGCAAGCTCGCCGCCGAAGACGCCTCGGACTATCTGGGATGAGCGACCAGCGCTCCCTCGACTGTGCCATCGTCCGCGGCGGGACGAGCAAGGGCGTGTTCGTCCGCGAGTCCGAACTACCCGCGGCGGACCGGGACGCGGTCGTTCTCTCGCTGTTCGGGAGCCCGGACCCCCGACAGATCGACGGCCTCGGCGGCGCCACCTCGACCACGTCGAAACTGATGGTCGTGGGGCCGGCCGTCGAGGGCGTCGACGCCGACGTGTCCTACACGTTCGGACAGGTCGCGGTCGACAAGCCGGTGATCGACTGGAGCGGTAACTGCGGCAACCTCACGAGCGCTATCGGCGCGTTCGCCGTCGACGAGGGACTGGTCAACGTACCCGCGGATGCCGACGCGGTCGAGCTCCGATTGCACAATACGAATACGGACGCTCACATCGACCAGCGGGTGCCGTTGGCGGATGGGAGCGCGGCCACCGAGGGCGACTTCGAGATACACGGCGTACCGGGATCGGGTGCGCGAGTTGACACGACGTTCCTCGATCCGGAAGGCTCGTTGACAGATGGGCTCTTCCCGCTCGGCGGACCGACTATCGAGCGCACCATCGACGGACGGACGCTCGAACTCACCGTCCTCGACGTGACGACGCCCATCGCCTTCGTCCGCGCGACCGACCTCGGCCTGACCGCGACGGAGACGCCCGACGACATCGACACCAACCCCGACTTGCTGGACGAGCTGGAGGCCATCCGCGCGTTCATCTGTGCGGAACTGGGTTTCGTCGACGACCCGGCAGACGCCGCGACGGAGTCGCCCGGCTACCCGAAACTCGTGTTCGTGGCGCCGCCGGCCGACTACGAAACCTCCGACGGCCGGACGGTAGCCGCCGAGGAGATCGACCTCCTCGCCCGCTACATGGCCATGGGGAAACTCCATCCGGTGTACGCAGTCACGGGCGTCGCCTGCACGTCCGCCGCCGCCCGCCTGCCCGGCACCGTCGTCGCCGATGTCGCCGACGTCGACGACGGCGAGACGGTCACGCTCGGCCACCCCCGCGGCGCGATGTCGGCGACGCCGACGGTGCGTACGGACCCGCCGGCCGTCGACAGCGTCACCGTCTACCGAACGCAACGGCGGCTGATGGACGGTACGGGCTACTACTGAAATTCCCATTTTCGCTATACGGAATTTTATATATCCTCCCCTGCACATAATGCGACTATGGGCGACACGAGCACCACGGTACAGGCGACGGGGACGACCCTCGACATCCTGCACGCCCTGCGCGAACTGGGCGGCGCCCGCATCGCCGAACTGTCCGACCGCCTCGACCTCGCACCGAGCACCGTCTACCGCCACCTCGCGACGCTTCACGAGCGGCACTACGTCCGCAAGGAGGGCGACGAGTACCACCTCGCCCTCCGGTTTCTGGAACTCGGCGGCCACGCCCAGATGGAACAGCCCGGATTCGACATCGCGAAAGCGAAGGTCGACCAGTTGGCGGCCGAGACGGAGGAGCGCTCGCAGTTCATCGTCGAGGAACACGGCTATCGCATCTACCTCTACACGCAGACGGGGGCGAACGCGGTCCGCACCGGGGCGAACATCGGCAAACGCGGATATCTCCACGCCAGTTCCTCCGGCAAGGCGATCCTCGCGCATCTGTCCCGCGAACGCGTCGAGGAGATCATCGACCGGATCGGTCTCCCCGCCGTCACCGAGCACACGGTGACCGACGAGGACGAACTGTTCGACGAACTCGACGTCATTCGCGAGCGCGGATACGCACTCAACATGGAGGAGACGATGACCGGCCTCAACGCCATCGGGACGGCCGTGCTCGGCCCGGACGGTGACCCCATCGGCGCGCTCAGCATCTCCGGCCCCGCCAACCGACTCAAGGGCGAGCGGTTCCGGTCCGAACTCCCCGACCTGCTGCTCGGATCGGCCAACGAAATCGAACTCCGACTCCAGTACGACTGACGAACCCTAACAGACGTACTCGTATTAGGAAAAGGCAGCACTCCGCCACCGCCCCTCGCTCGCGTCGCCTTCGGGTGTCCGTCCGCCGCGAACGACGGAAAGTATAACTGGTCGCCAGCGGATGCTCGACGTGGATGAGTGGACCCGGACGCCGGAGCAAGGTCGCGGCTGCTATCGAGACACACGACCTCGACGGGATCGGTGCGGAACTGGAGGCACGATGGTCCCGCGAGCAGGATCGCTGGAGTCTGCGCCGACTCGCCGACTACTTCAACACCGAACTGCTCGAACAGGTGTTGCGAGAGGCCGGCGGCACGACCATCGAGATGGACCCCGCCGACCTCTACGACCGCGTACAGAGCGACGACCGGACGACCCGAACGGAGTCGGAACGGCTCCTCGAACGGGCGGGCGTCGACGTCGACGACCTCCGCTCCGAGTTCGTCTCGTATCAGGCGATCCGGACGTACCTCCGTTCGCACCGCGAGGCCGAGCCCCCGACCGGCGACGGGCCGACCGTCGAGGACGCGGTCGAGACCATTCGCCGTCTCGACGGTCGGCTGACTTCCGTCGCGCGCGACCGTCTCTCGAGTATCGACGACGTCGGGGTCGCCGTGCCCCGCGTCCTGACCTCGATCCGGATCTACTGCGACGACTGTGGCGCCCGCCTGACGCTCGACGAACTCGACGAGACAACCTGCGACTGCTTCGACGACGAGTCGGCGTGACTTGGTACGGTTCGGGAGGAGTGTGCGTCGCTGTTCTCAGATGTCGCTGACGCGCTGGTACGTCTCGGAGAGCGCCGCGGCGTCCTCGGGGAGGAGCGCGACGACGAGGTTGTCGGCGTAGGACTCCAAATACTCCACCACAGCGGCGATGCGGTCGGCGTCGATGGCTTCGAGGGAGTCCAGCAGGATGAAGGGGACCGTCTCGTGAACGTCGTGGACGAGGTAGCCGGCGAGGGCGAACACGAGACCGGTCACCTCGCGTTCGCTCTCCGAGAGGTGGTCGACCGTGTCTTCGTAGGTCGCGCCCGATTCCGTCGTCCGGACGATGTGGAGGTCGAAGACGCTCTTGGTCACTTTCTGCCGTCCGTCGCGGACCTCCGTCCGTGTTCGTTCGAGCCAGATCCGCTCGATGTTGCCGTACTCCAGTCGGTCGAGTACGTTCGCCATGTGGGTGTTGAACGCCTCCGCGGCACCCTCTTCGACGCGGTCGACCCGCGTTCGGAGATCTTCGAGCGTCGACCGGAGTTCCTCCCGCCGAGCTTCGAGGTCGTCGCGGTCGTCGAGCCGGTCGTCGATCTCCTCGATGCGAGCGTCGACGTCTGCGAGTTCGTCCTCCAGACGGTCGAGTTCGAACTCCAGCTGGTTCGCCTCCTTGTGGAGGTCGAGAATCTCGCCGTAGCTCTCGTCTTGGAGGTGTTCGACCTCGGTTTCGAGCGTCTCGATCCGCTTCTGTAGCTCGTCACGGTCGTCGGTCAACGACGCCACGCGCCGCTCCCGACGGCCGATTTCGTCTTCGATCCGCTGGCGTTCGCGTTCTAGCTCCTCGTGGCGCTGCCGCTCCCGTTCGTACTCCTGTCGCTCCGATTCGAGGTCGTCGATCTCCGCCGCGAGTTCGTTGCGTTCTTGGAACTTCTCTTGGCGGAGGTCGCGGAGCCGGTCGAGGGTCTCCTCGATCTGCTGAGCCTCTACCTCCGACCCGCAGGTCCAACAGGTCACCGTCCGCCCGTCTCCGCGTAGTTGGTCCGTCACCGACTCGTCGTCGGTCAACGATTCGAGGAGGTCCGAGCCATCTTCGTCCAGCATCTCCTCGTTGAACTGGAGGATGCTCTGGAGCTCGTTGACGCTCGCATCCAGCGCCTCTTTTCGGCCGCGAAGCCGCTCGATTCGCTGCTGGATTTCCTCGACTTCGTCGGCCGCCGTCCCGCCACTGTCGCCGAGTTTCGTGTCGATCTCGTCGCGTTCTTCCCGAAGGGACGCCAGACTCTCTCGCTGGGTTTCGAGCGAGTAGCGCACGTCTTCGAGTTCCGACCGAACGCTCTGTAGATCGCTCAGTCGCTCCTCGAGTTCGGCCTTCTCTTCGCGGGTCTCCTCGACGTCCGCGTCGGCGGCCTCGATCTCCGCCACTTTCGCCTCCCGTTCCTCCCGTTTCTCCTCGATGTCGGCTTCGAGGCGAGAGCGCTTCTGTACGAGGCGCGTCTTCTCTTCCGCCAGCGAATCCAGCTCGTCCAGTTCCCGTTCTACCTCCCCCTTCTCCTCGACGGCGCGGTCGATCCGCCGCTGGATCTCCTCGGTGTCCACCGGCCGCATGATGAGTTCGCGGAGGTCGTCACCCCGCTGGACGGCCTGCCGCGCCTCGTTGCGTTCGAGGAGGAACGCGAAGAGGTCGGCGAGTTCGGGGTCGTCCAGATACGGGTCGCCGCCGGTGACGACGTGGTCACCCTGCCGGTCGAGCGTCCGGGTGAACCGGTCGCCGTCGATGTGGAGTTCGACTCGTCCCGACTCGGCGTCCGCTTTCAGCGGCCGCGCGTCGCTCCCGAGGGCCGCCATGATCGCCAGCAGCAGCGACGTTCGATTGGTGGCGTTTCGTCCGGCCAGAATCGTGACGCCGGGCGAGAACTCGACGTCTGTCTCGTCGATGCCACCGACGTTCTCCGCGGTGACTCGGACGGCCGATTCCGCGACGCGTTTTCCTGCCATGCCACAACAGTGGGCCATCCCTGTAATAACAATTTATGCCGTGGCGATCCGTGAGCCGCCACGGACACGGGTCCGATTCGGTCGTCGGACCGATTCACCGCTACGCGTTCGGTAGGCGCAGCCTACCAGACGCTGGACATCGTCGAAGGAGGCGACGGCCCGTTCCGGGGCGGGGAACGGATCGACGCGAGGCAGAGCCAACGTCGATCCGGTGCACCGCCGTTCGGCGGCCTCGCGCGACAGTGGCCGTTCACGGATGCCGAGCCGCCGTCCCCGGTTAGGCACTGCCTACTGGGGCTGTTCGTCGGCGCGTCGCTCGTCCTCACCCTCGTGGTCGGACTCTACGCGGCGAGTTGGCGGTCGCCGTAGGGCCGCAGAACGGTAGAGTCGCCCGACGATTCGTCGGGACGGCCCCTTGGGTCGAGTAGCCAGTGCCTTACGTCGGCTTAATTCGGCGGTTTGTCGTTGAATTGCCAATTAACTATGGGGGAAGGGGATGTTGTCGCATTCGATGTCAGCACCCGCAGTGGATTATCGCCTCTGCCGACGGCGCGGGGGCGGGGTAGACGGTGGTTCGACTCCACCGGCGGGCTTCCCCCCGTGTGGGGGTAACAGGTCGACAAACCATGCCAGACGACAAATTCGAACTATCTAGACGGAAGACGTTGGCCGCACTCGGAACAATCGGTGTGGCGTCCGCCGGGGCCGGCCTCGGGACGTCCGCCTACTTCAGCGATCAGGAGACCTTCGAGAACAACTCGCTCGTCGCCGGATCGCTGGATCTGAAGGTCGACTGGGAGGAGCACTACTCCGACTGGTCGCCCGACGAGAGCGAAGGACTGGCGAACGACGTGCTCATGGAGGAGCCCGAAGACGGGATGTACGTCGGGCTTCCGGACCCGGCGAACCCGCTCATCTGGGTCCACGAGGACGACCTCGAGACGTTCATGAACAACACGTCCATCGAGGCCTTCCCCGACTCGAACGACGACGGCATTCAGGAGATCGGACCGGAGTTCGAGTACGACGCCTGTACGCAGGGTGCCGACACGCCGGAGGACCTCGATCCGACGACTGAGGGCGCACTGCGGACGCTCAACGAAGACACCTACACGGAAGAAGACGGCGTCAAGCCGCTCATCGACCTCGACGACGTGAAGCCCGGCGACTTCGGCGAGGCCACGCTGAGCTTCCACCTCTGTGACAACCCGGGGTACGTGTGGCTCAACGGTGACCTCGTGGAGGCCGCGGAGAACGGCCACACGGAGCCGGAGGCTGACGACCCCGACGAGGAAGGCGGGCCCGACGAAGTCATCACCGACGTCGCGGGGATCGACGACGGCGACGTCGAAATCCTCGACGCGATTCAGACGACGTGGTGGTACGACGACGACGGCGACAACGTCCTCGACGGCGGCGAGGCCGCCGAAGACCTCTGTGTCCAGATCGTCCTCGACGCGTCCGGTTCGATGACGAACACCGACGGCGACGGCGTGTCGCGGAACCAAGAGGCCATCAACGGTGCCCAGCAACTCGCCGAGGAGATCATCGATGCCGGCGGGAACGTGGGCGTGACGTTCTTCAGCGCGTCCGGCTACTCCGGCGGGGCGCAGGTGCAGCAGTCGGTCGCCGACGCGGACGCGACTGACGTCGCAGCGACACAGGCCGAGATCGCGACGCTGCCGGCCAACGGCGGGAGCACCGCCATCGGCGAGGGGATCCTCACGGCCGACGAGGACCTCGCGAACTGCGACGAGGGCGACCGGACGATTCAGGTCGTCGTCACCGACGGCCAGAACAACACCGGCACGAACCCGTCGACGGCCGCCGACGACGTCACCGGCGGCGACGCCGACGACTACACGGGCGAGATCTTCGCCATCGGTACCGGCGGCGCGACCGAGGCATCCCTGCTCTCGTTCGCCCGTCCGAGCGACGACGTCCACGCCGAGTTCGCGGACGACCTCGCGGCCGTCATCGCGAACCTCTCGCAGGTCATCATCGGCGAGAAGGTCTTCTTCCGTGGTTCCCTCGGCGACGCGTTGCAGGCACTCGCCGACGGCAACGGGATCCCACTGGACGGCAACCGGACCACCGAGTTCGACGAGGTACCCGGTGACGGGCTGAACGACGACGCGCCAAGCGACCCGACGAGCGACAATCGGGAGTGTTTCATCAACTCGGTGGAACACTTCGTCGGCTTCACGTGGTACCTCCCAGTCGACCACGCCAACGAGATTCAGACCGACTCGGTGTCGTTCGACCTCGGGTTCTACACCGAACAGTGCCGCCACAACACCGGCGCCGGCATGAACAGCGAGGAGGTGCAGCCCTGAGCTAACCGCCACTTCTCCCCGTTCGGCGCCGCGTCCACCGTGCGAACGGCCACCGTCATGTGATTTCTTCCCGTGATCGCCACCGGGGTCGACCCGCGTCTCGGGTTCGACCGACGGTCGACCCTTTCGTGCCTCGGTCCACGACGGTACTCCGTTGCCCCACTCGCGTTGTCCGTCTGTAGTCCGGTCCGGGGAGGCCCGGCACCGCCGACGCTATCGCTCGAACCGGAGGTCGCGCTCGGGATCTTCGGCCACGACCCACCAGTGTACGTCCCGTTTCGGGTGTCTTCGGTCGACGTGGTCACTGAGTTCTTCGCCCGACTCGAAATCTTTTCCACAGAGGTTACAGCGATGATGTCGCTTCGTTGCCATACCCTTCCCTTCGATGGCGTGGGTAATGATCGCTTGGGTGGGACACCGTCTTCCGGCGCTCCCCAGTGGAGTCACCGCAAAGGCCATGTCAGTCGTCCGCGAACGACCGTCACGCGAGCGGTACGGGCGGTCGATGACCGAATCAACGACACAGGTCCAACGTATTCATGACGCACGACGAGACAGATCCGATACGGTTCGACGAGATAGACGCCCGGGCTCGCGACCTGAACGGGACGCGAGTCGTCGAGATCGACGGCTACCACCACGTGCAACCGGAGTCGCGGTCGGACGAGTACAGACGGATTCCGATAGTCGACCTCTCCGAGAAACAGGCACGGAGCCTGTACGCGCGGCTGGGGTCGATCATCGACGACTGGGAGGTGGCGGCCAGCGACGACGAGTGACGAGCGCGACACGCTCGGACGCCCTCTCTCGCCACCCGGGAACAGGCAAAAATTATTTTATAATAGTGATCCAACAAGTATGCCGTACCCCTACCAGCAACTGGCTTCGTGCCAGACTCGACCCGGCACGACGGAGCGTCGCTCGCACGTGCCCCACAAATCCAACAGGACAAAGAATGACAGCTTCTATCCAGCTTCGAGCAGTACTCCTCGCTGCGCTGATCGCCCTCTCGCCCGTCGCCGGTACCGTCGCGTTCTCGGGGACGGCCGTCGCGGCGAGTGGAATCACCGTCGACAGTGCGCTGTCGCCGACGACGGTCGACGAACAGTCCACCGTTTCACACGACTTCACCGTCACGGTGACCGACGTCGCGGCGGACAGTGGAACCGACTCGCTGGCGGTGACGCTTCCGTCGACGGCGACGGGTGCCACCGTCACCAGTGCGACCGTGACGAACAACACGACGACCGTCGGTTCGACGAGCCGCGTCGTCGGTCGAACGGCGTACGTCAACGTCACGCAGGATCTCTCCGGCTCCAGCAACGCCGACGTCGATCTGACGGTCGACGCGACGATTCGCGTCTCTTGGGGATCGGTGACCAGCGACCAGACCGACACCGTCACGTACCGGTTCACCGACAGTGGTGGTAACGACCTCGGATCCGCGACGCTCGCGACGGTGACCGTCGAGGACGTCGCCGGCCCGAGCGGGACGACGCGTGCCGGCCCGGGCGGGAGCGGTGCCTTCGACACCGTCGACGGCGAGGGCGTCGTCTACGACGGAGCGACCGTCTTTCAAGGAGAGTCCGGTATCGAACTCGGCGGCGCCATCTCCGGCGGCGTCGTGAAGGCGGCTGGGGACGCCGAGGGCGTCCCCCTCGAAGTGCCGAACGTTCCGGAGGATCAGCCGACTGGACGCTACACGACCGACGGCAGTTCCGGCTCCCCCGGCGTGACGGTCACGACTCCCCGCGTCACGACGCTCGACATCGAGAACGTCCGCGGCGTCGACATCGCCGGCGGCTCGGTTCGACAGGGTGACGCCAACAGCGGCTCTGGCGAACTCACCGTCGTCGGCGCGTGGAACTACGAGGAAGCCGAGAACCTCGAAGTCACCGTCGAGGACAACGAGGGCCTCGACGTGACCGGCGACGCTATCGTCGAACCACCGGGATCGACCGGCGATCCGGCGACCAAGCAGGCCGCCGACATCACCGACGACGAGGTCCGGTGGGACATGGACCTCTCCGACCTCGATACGGGGACGTTCAGGGTCACGCTCGCCGGGACGGACGACCTCGACTTCGGGACGGCCAGTCGGAGCGCGACCATCACCGTCACCAGTGGCGACGACGTGCGACTCGTCTTCGACCGGCGGACCGTGACTCGCGGGGAGGACGTGACCTTCCGCATTCGCGGATCGAGCGCCGGCGAGTACCACATCGTCACCATCGCCGAGAACGAGTTCCGCTCGGGTAGCCTCACGACCGCCCAGCGTGAGCGCATCTTCCGACGCGTCGGCGACACCGTCCTGACCGGCTACTCCGAGCAGGAAGACGTAGCCTACGCGGTCGTCGAGATCGACGACGACACGGGCGTCGGGGTCGGTCAGATCGACACGACCAATCTCGACGACAGCGACATCGACGTGGACCTCTACCGCGCCTCGCCGGATCGACCGACCAGCGAGAGCGACGTCGACGCCGACATCCGCAGCCTCGACCTCGTCGACGACCCGTCGATGACGGTCGACCAAGGCGAAGTCTCGATCACGAATCCGCGCGATACGTACGCCGTGGGCAGCGAAGTCACGCTGAACGGGACGGCCTCTGGCGGCATCGACGACGTGGCGTTCTACGTCCGCCGACAGGGAGATTACCGGCTTCTCGACCTCGACAGCTCGACAGCCGGCGGCACGCAGGCCACGCTGTCGGTCGACGCGGACGGTACCTTCGAGGAGGAGGATATCGTCCTCTCGGAGGGCAACGAGGCGGGGAACAGCCTCCTCTCCCTGCCCGGGACCTACCGCCTCGGCGTGATCGACGCGGCCGACGCCGGCGGACGCGGGAACATCGAGCGGAGCCTCAGCGTCTCCGAGTTCACGAGGGGGACGAGCTTCCAGCGGTCCATCCGCGTGACCGATACGGAGCTGAGTGCCACGTACCAAGCAGTCGGCGGACAGGTGTCCGTCGACGACCGCGTGGTCGGCGTGTCCGGCACGTCGCTCGGCTCACGGACCGTGGCGTTCCTGTTCATCGACGAACGCGGCAACATCCAGTACACGGACGTGCGCGTCGACGCGGACAACACGTTCGAGGAAGACGACTTGGACATCGGTGAGGACCTCGAAGAGGGGCCGATCATCGCCATCGCGCTCACCGCCGGGCGTGACGGCGAGTTCGGCGACGGCGGGCTGAGTTCGCTCACGGGCGGCGACGCGTACTCCGACCTCCAGCAGTTCGCGACCGACCTCGACCGACGGTCGCTGACCGGCGAGCAGGTCCGCGCACGGCTCCTCTCGGAGACGACCGAGGCGACCGCGAGCGACGACCGGATGGTGACGACGACGTTCCGGCTCGCCGACTCGCGCACGACGATCCGAAACGTCTACCCGCAGGGTGTGCCAGCCTCGGGGGTCAACCCGATAGCCATCGACGACCGGATGGTCGTCGAGGGGGCGACCAACCTCCGCCCGGGCGACAACTCGATCACCGCCGAGTTGCTGACCGACGAGGGCGACTCGGTCGCCATCGCGACGACCGACGAGTGGGGTTACGACGGCAACTACCGGATCGTTCTGCCGCTCGACGACGCGGATCTGGAGCCGGGCACGTACACGCTCGAAGTGGACGACTCCTACAACACCGACACGGTGCAGGTCGAAATCGTTCGGAGTCGGCAGACGCCGACGCCGGAGCCCACGCCGACCGAGCGACCGACGCCGACGGAGACGGCGACGCCGGAACCGACACCGACGGCGACCGAACGGCCGACGCCGGAGCCCACGCCGGAACCGACGCCGACGGCGACGGCCACGCCGACGCCGACCGAGGGCGGTGGCCCCGGCTTCGGGGCGCTCGTCGCCCTCGTCGCGCTGGCGGCGGTCGCGTTGCTGGCCCGCCGGCGCGTCCGGTGACCGCTTCGACAGACCGTCGAAACGGCGATTGACTGTCGGTCACTGTTTCCGGCCCACTACTCGCCACCCGCCACGCTCGATACCTGTTAGCGACGTAACTGTTAGGGGCACCGAGTACCTAGCTGACGTATGGCCGACACCAAAGAAGGCCGCGACAAGAAAGGCCACGACGAGGAACGGAGCCAGCGCGAACGGGAACTCGAAGAGGAACGCGAGTACGACGAAGACGCCGAGAAGCGACGTGAAGAACACGAAACGGAAGACGCCGAGGAGGAACTGGCAGCGGACGAATGACGGACGTGCGCGCCGACGACGCTCCCCTCGGGAACGCGGTCACTCGATGTCGATCTGTCGTGCCTCCTCGACTTCGAGCCGGGGCAGCGTGACGGTCAACACGCCGTTTTTCATCCGCGCTTTCACGGCCTCCTTGTCGACTTCGTCGGGGAGCCGGATGGACCGACGCGCCGACTCGTGGCGACGCTCCTGTCGCAGGTAGTCCGCTTCGCGTTCCTCCGTGGCCTCCTCGTGCTCGGCCTCGATGCGGAGCGTGTGATCCGTGACCTCGATCTCGACCTCGTCGCGTTCGAATCCCGGCAGATCCGCGGTCACGACGAACTCGTCGTCCGCTTCGACGAGGTCGATTGCCATCGACTCCATCGCCGACGACCACCGGCCGAAGGGACTCTCCTCCTCCCACGTTCGGGTCGCGTCGTCGAACTGACGGCTCATACGGTCGAACAGGCGTTCCAGCTCCTCGAAGGGGTTACTGCGTGTACTCATGGTCGAACCTCCACGAGCACCCACGACGACCAGCACGAAAAAAATATGGGACAGTTGTCACGTGCTACAAACCACATCGCTGCGGCCACGGACCCACGGGCTGGCCGACAGTACGATTATGGCGGCGGCGGCCGTATCGACAGGTATGTCGGAGGACGATGCGGCCGAGGAGCGACCGTTCGAGTGTGAACTGTGTGGTGACCGATTCGGGACACGGGAGCAACTGAAAGACCACGTGTGGGAGTACCACGAGATGGACGGTGATATCACGACGTAGTGTGGCGTGGGCGTCGCCGAGCGGGCCCTACTGAAACGGGGACAGCCGTTTCACGGCACTGAACCGCCCGGCTGCGCGTGCTGCCCCCCGCCGACGTGAAGACTGTCTCGGGGCACAGTGTCCCGTCAGCCACCGCCCCACTGTCTACTCGGCGACGCACGGTCGTCGTTCCGACGACGTATCGGCGTCACTGACGACCGCCGACGGCTCGATCCGGAGAGCCGGCGACGGGCGTGGCCAACTGCTCGGCGAGCAGCGTCCGTAATCCCCGGCGAATTCGCTGTGACGTGGCCGTATCGGAGATTCCCAGTCGGTTGGCCAACTCCTGTAGCGTCGTCTCTCGCGGAATGGCGAAATACCCCGTTTCGAACGCCACTCGGAGGGTCTCGTACTGTCGGGTGGAGAGCCGCTCGGATGACGAGACGGCCCGGGCTCCGGCGTGGTGGGAAATGCGTTTCACGGTCAGGCCGACCCCGCGGTCGACACACTCCTCGTAGAATCCGGACAGGGCCTCGTTAGACGGAAATCTGAGTTCGAGTATCCACGCGCCGTTCCGGGCGGTGACTTCGAGACAAGTCGCATCCATCGCCACGAGCGCCTCGAAAAGCGGGGGCGGCCGATGCGTCCACGACACGCGAAGCAGGATTTCGTCCCGAACCTGATCGAGCATCTCGACCTGTTCGACGTCCTCGTCACGGCGGAGCGTGCGTTCGACACGTTGTTCTGGGACACCGCCCACCCAGACGTACGGCGCGAGGTCCTCGCCCAATGGTACTACGCGCTCGATTTCGACGTGTATCGATTCGTGCTCGCGTAACGTCCGCCCGAGTACGAAGTCGTTCGGCGGGACCGAGATGTGAGCGGTCACACTCATCGGAGAATGATGTTGATTGGCCAATAACACATAGGCTCTCGCTTTCACCCGGTCTGTGACAACTTAGTGCGGAACGTTCCGGCTGCGGCCGTCGCGCCCAGAGGCCGGCCACCGCCGTCGGCGATGTCGCTCGACCGGCATTTGAACGGCTTCGACACCGATGCCGAACGGCTATTGATCGGGAGTAAGCACCGTTCGCACTGTGGTGGATCGAGAGTGCCAGTGTGCAAGAACTGTAATTCCTTCGTGACTGCGGATTTCGCTCGCGTCTTCGGCAACAACGACGGCGACGTGTTCGGGTGTGCCGAATGTCTTCCGTACCGGGAGCTGATGATGGGCGAAAGTGCGACACCGAACGCATGAGCCGTCACGCGCCGACGCCGCCCGGTCTCTGTCCCCGCTGTGCGGCACACGTCGCCCCCGTTCACACGCTCATCGAGTACGAAGGGGCGGACGGAACACCCCGGGCGTTTGCCGAATGTCCGAACTGTGCGGCGGTGATCCGTCCACGATGATCACCGCCGCACCTTCCGACGCGACCGACGCCCGCCGGGCAATGGTACTCCCGAACCAACAGGGACGGAGTCGATGACTGTCGCACCGACGACCGACGTTCGAGCGTATCACATGGAACTGTTTCTCCGCTCGCTGGCACCACCGGGCGCGCGGGCCCAGCAAGAAGCGGTGATCGACGATCTGGAACGATTAGACGCCTGCGACCGTATTCGGGGCTACGAGCTCACGATCTGGGGGGATCGCATCTGCCTCGACGACTCGCCTCGGACGGGCGAACCCTCCACGAGAAGGTCGACCGGTTTCGTCGGTGGGAGCGGACACACGACGTCTCGCTCGCGCCGGGGTTCGACGAGCGAGCGGTCGACCCACTCGTCGGTGACCGCTACACAGTGCTCCAGACACCGGTACTGGCGCTGGCCGTGTACGACGAACCCGGCGTGTGGGGCGTCTTCCCGTGTCGGATGAGCGGGCGCATCGTGACCGTGCAAGAGTGTCTGCATGCGTTTCGGCACCGAACGTCGCTCCCGTCCGACTGACGTATTCCGAGCCGCTCGGCCCGATCAGTTCGCCACGAGCACTGCGAATCGCGTTGATCGAACGGATTACTTTTACTCCCGTGGAGTCAATGGGCTGTCATGAATTCGCGCAGTCTCCCAGTCGCCCTCGCAGTCGCCGTACTCCTTGCGGGCTGTGTCGCACCCGTCCCATCTGTCGAGTCCGGTGCGACAGCGTCAGACGAAGCCACCACCATCGACGTCTCGGGGACGGGCCACGCGTCGGCAGCGGCCGACCTCGCCCTCGTCTTCGTCGCCGTGACGGCCCGGGCCGACACGGCCGACGGCGCGCGGTCGGCGGTCGCTCGTGACGTCGGTCGGATGCGGTCGGCCCTCCGAGACGCCGGTATTCCGGACGACGCGGTGACGACCACGTCGTTCCGCATCTCGCCGCGGTACGAAGAGGAAGAGCGCACGCCACGGCTCGTCGGATACGACGCCGTCCACGCCTTCCGCATCGAAACGAGCCCCGACCGGGCGGGCGAGATTATCGATCTGACCGTCGGGAACGGGGCGGATCGGATCGATGGCGTGCGGTTCACGCTACGGGACGAGACGCACGCGCAACTGCGCCAGCAGGCACTGACACGCGCAGTCGAGGCCGCCCGTGCCGACGCCGACACGACCGCTGCGGCCGCCAACCTCTCCATCACGGGTGTCAGGCGCGTCTCGACGAGTGGTGGCGTTCCCCCCGTGTTCGACGCCCGGGTCGGTGAAGCCGCCGGTAGCGGTGGGGAGACGATCCTCGACCCCGGCCCGGTGTCCGTCGAGGTGACCGTGAGCGTCACGTACACCGCCGAGTGAGTCGGTCCACCCGTCCGACTCACCGTGTGCCGGCACACGAATTATGACGGTAGCCGCCGAACAGGGGCGCGTGTCCCGAGAACCATCCTTCGAAGTGACGCTCACGGGCGACGTCGAACCCGGCGGGACGCTCCTCGTCGGCATGGCGGGCGTCGGCGTCGCCGGCCTGACCGCGACCGACTACCTCGTCTCTCACGTCGAGTCGGCCCAGAGCGGATACGTCAAAACACAGCATCTGGCCGACATTACGCCGTTCACCGAGGGCGAGCCACGACATCCGATCCGACTCTACAGCGCGACGGATTTCGACATCACGGTCCTCATCAGTGAAGTGTTCCTCCCGGCGTGGAGCGCGGACCTCTTGACCGACGCGCTCGTCGACTGGATCGACACACAGGAGTTCGAAGAGATCACCATCCTATACGGCGCCCCGTTCCCACACAGCGAGGAGGAACACCTCGTCTTCCACGTCGCGACGGGGGCGTATCGGGCCCGCCACTTTGCTGGTGGCGACACGGCTATCGAACCACTCGCCGGCGGCTTCTTCGACGGGGTGATCAGTGAGCTCATGGTGCGGAGCATCGACGGCGACGTACCGCCGACCGGCGCCCTCATTACGCCAACGCACCTCCCCGGGCCGGATTTCGATGCCGCCCTACGTCTGCTCGACTCGCTCGAACCCCTGTACGGCCTCCGGGTCGACGAGGCGGAACTACGAAAGCGCGCCGCGGAGATGGAGCAGTATTACGAGGAGCTCGCTCAGCGACTGCAGACGCTGCAGGAGGGGCCGAGCCACGAGGGCCAAGAGTATCCCGGGGATCGAATGTACATGTGAGACGGGTCGTGCGGTCGGATGTCCGACTCGCTCGCCCCGGTTGTGGTCCCGTTTCTGCCCTACGCGTCGGCGTTCTGGCCCGGGAGGAACAAATAATGTCGCTCGAATAAGAGTAACCGACATGGCCCGCGTCCCGAAACCGAAGCTGGTGGCACTGGAGGGCGAGTACTACCACGTGCGGTTCCGTGATCCGAACGAGTTCGACGACATTCGCACTCCGGAGTGGGCGGTGTCGGTCGCCGAGGACGTTTCGCCGGGGAGCAAGGTCCGAACGGGGCATCGGAAGGGAGGCGACGACTGGGTGGTCCAGTCGGTGCTGATCCCCAGAGAGCGGGGAAAGTCGACGGCTCGGTCGGAAGCGAAACGGATCGTGGAGAAACTCGAAGGGTAGGGCCACCGCGCTGGAGACGCGTTACGCACCGTCGAGGCCGAGGACGAGCTGGGACCCGTCACGCTCGAACGACGTTCCGAACGGCTCCGAGAGCGACCGCATCCGCTCGCGGCTCCACGCGGCCGCGTCCTCGTCCGCCGGGTGCACCGAGTAGTCGTCGATCTCCGTCGGAAGCAACCGGAGTTCGGAGAGGTCACCGGCCGCCGACACCGACAGCTCGAACAGGAAACTCCGGTCGTTCCGGAGGCGGTCGTCGACGGCGTAATCGTCGACGAAGTCCCCGGTGTCGTAGAGGATCGGCCGTCCCCGATACACTTCGATCCCTTGGAACACGTGGGCGCTGTGACCGTGAACGACGTCGACGCCGTCGTCGAGGAGCCAGTGGGCGAACCGCCGGAACGACTCGGGCGGCGTCTCGACCATGTTCGGTCCCCAGTGGAGCGACGCGATCAGGAGGTCGGGGTCGTGCGCCCGGGCTCGCTCCACCGCGTCGCGGACGCGCCGCCGCACGCGTTCGTCCTCGGTCGCTATCGGGACGTACGCCGTCCCGGGTGTGGTTTCGGTGGCGGCGTACTCGGGCGTGTTGTCGGTGAGCGAGACGAACGCCACGTCGCACTCGCCGACCGACACCACGGCGGGCTCGAACGCGTCCGCACGCGTTCGCCCGGCGCCGGCGTGGGCGATGTCCGCCGCATCGAGTGCGTCGAGGGTGTCGGCGAGCGCCTCGACTTCGAAATCGAGGACGTGGTTGTTGGCCAGCGCACAGCAGTCGACGCCGGCACGGTCGAGTGCGGGGACCGCCCAGTCCGGGTCGGCGCGGAAGTGAAACGCCCGGTCCGTCCGTCGCCACGGCTCGCCCCGGGTCGAGAGAGCACATTCGAGATTGACGAACAGGCCGTCGAGCCGCTGGAGACGGTCCAGTAGTTCGCCCCAGACTGCCGTCACGGAACGGCGGCGCTGATGCTCGTCGACGAGGCGGCCGAGCATCACGTCGCCGGTCAGTCCGATCCGGTAGTCCATCGACGTTCCAGTTCGGCGCGCACGAACAAAAACCATACACCGTAGACGGCAGAGTAGCCGTCGGGATGGTCACGACGTTCGATATCGTGGCCCGCTTGGGTCGGTCGCCATAGTACCGGGCCACACGCCGGGCTCGCACCTGTCCCGGGAGCCGCGGGTAATCGCTTCCGCAGCGCCCTCCATGTTTATTACCAATCCTGTCATCGTACCAATGGGAACGGACCGATGACCATTCGCGACTTAGCACGAACGGGTGTCGTAACGGCACACAGAGACCAATCGGCGGGGAATCTCGCCACGGTGATGAGTGAGGAGAACGTCGGCAGCGTGATTATCGAGGACGGCGGCCGCCCCGTCGGAATCGTCACGGATCGCGATCTGACGCTGAAGGTTCTGGAGCCACGGTTGGATCCGCGCGAGGTGACGGCCGAGGAGATTATGACCGAAGAGCCGACCACGGTCCGGATCGACGACGGCGTCTTCCAAGTGACGAAGCAGATGTTCGAGGCGGGGGTCCGTCGGATGCCCGTTGTGGACGACGACGGCGCCCTCGAGGGGATCATCACCCTCGACGACTTCCTCGTCCTCCTCACCGACGAACTGAACGGCCTCGCGGGCGTCGTCGAAGCGGAGTCGCCCCCGTACTGACCACCGCCGGGGCGCCCTCGTCGTTCCACGCTTGGTCACAGTCGCCCTGCGTTCGGGCGGCTCCCCTATCGTACGACGGTGACCGGAACGGTCGCGCGTTCGACGATTTCCTTCGCGACACTGCCGAGCATCCGATCCGTGCGTTCCGAGCGGCCGTGGTGACCGACGAAGATCGCGTCGAAGCCCTTCTCCTCGGCGTAGTCGGTGACCTCCGCGACCGGCGTCCCGTAGAGAAGTTCCGTCTCGACCTCGTAACCGAGGTCTTCGGCGAATCTGGCTGCCTCGTCGAGGATGTCTAGCCCCCTGTCCTCGGCGTCCTCGATGTTTTCGACGACGAGTCGACGGTCGGCATCGGAGAGACCGGAGATGGGTTCGCTGCCACCCGTGTCGTACACCGCCGGATCGACGGCGTAGACGACGGTGATCGACCCCTCCATCGCGTCACTGATGTCGGTCGCGTAGGCGAGCGCACTGTTTGCCTCTTCGGACCCGTCCGTAGCTACGAGGAACTTCATGGATACACGTCGCACGCCGAGGCGGTTAAGATACGACTCGATTCCAGATCGATGGGAACGGACGGATGGCGCGACGAGGGCCACCCACCGCACCTTTCCAGATATCGGGAACGACCAGCGAGCACTTGTAAATCCGCGCCGAACTACCCCCTACCACTAACACCGTCGCGGCCGAACAGACTGACAACCGCCCGGAGCGGACCCACACTCAACCATGGATATTGCCGACATCGTTTCGGAAGATTACGTAGAATTCCCCCCAGACACGCCCGTGTCGAAGCTCGTCGGAGCGTTCGACGACCCGGCCGTCAGGGGGGTCGTGGTCCACGGCGACGCGTTCGAGGGAATCGTCACTCGACGACAGCTCGCAACCTCGCACCACCAACCAAACGAGAAGATCGGATCGCTGGTCTGGCACGTCCCTCGACTCGCCCCCGACGAGGATATCCGCAAGGTCGCCCAGCTCATGATCGACAGCGATGCACAGATCCTCCCGGTCTTCGACGGGGGTGAACAGGTGGGCGTCGTCACCGTCGACGCCATTCTGGAGAAGGTCAAGCCGTTCCTCGACGCGGCCACCGTCGCCGAGGCCTACACCCGCGACTTGGTCACGCTCGACCCCGAGTCGACCTTCGGTGAAGCGCTCCACGTCTTCCGGACCCAGCGGATCACCCACCTCCCCGTCGTCGAGGACGAGACGGCGATTGGGATGTTGAGCCTCTACGACGTGACCGATCTGACGGTCCGTCCCGAGAGTCAGAGCAAAGGCGGCGATGCGGGCGGGACGGACTCGTTCGGCGGGGACATCTCGGCCAGTACCGGACGGGCCCACGGGGGGTTCGGCGCCCGGGAGGGTGAACTCGCCCGGATTCTGGACCTCCCGGTTCGGGACGTGATGGTCTCGCCGGTCCGGACGATCAGCCCGGACGCGACGCTCGAGACGGCCGTCGAGGAGATGTTCGCCATCGACGGCTCGTCGCTCGTCGTCACGGCGGACGGCCGGCCCTTCGGCGTCGTCACGAAAACCGACGTCCTCGATTCCCTCACGTGGGAGGCGGGGGGCAATCGGTCCGTACAGGTCTACGGCACCGACCTGCTGGACGACGTGCAGTACGAGGACGTGGTGGCGATGGTCGAGAAGTTCGACGACCGGGACCACGGCATGTCGGTCCTCGACGCGAAGATCCACCTCCACGAGCACGACGAGAAACTCCGCGGGACGCCGCTCCTGCTCGCGCGCATCCGCCTCCACACGGACCGGGGGCTGTACATCGCCTCCGGCGAAGGCTACGGCGCGAGTCACGCGCTCAACGAGGCCCGCGACGTGCTCGAGCGACAGATTCGTGACCGCAAGACCTACGGCGTGAGCAAGAAGCCCCGGAGCGAGGAGTTCTGGGAGAAGCGGTTCGGCTGGATGCTCGAAGAGTGACTGTGGGCGGTCGCTCGTCGAGGGGCTGACGCCAGCCCTTCCTCCCAGTCCGGCCACTGCTGGCTCACAGTTAACTTCCCGTCGAACGTATAGCCGACATGAACGTCGTCGAAGGCTACGATCATCAGCCGGGCGTCCACTGCGGAGCGGCGGCGCTCAGGAACGTCACGGCGCACTACGGCATGCACTACACCGAAGCGACGTGTTTCGGAATCGGCGGCGGACCGGCGTTCGTCCGCTACGAACACCCCGACGAGCCGTGGGCCACGTTCCGGACCAGTCCGACGTGGCTCGAGCGGGCGTTCTTCGAACGACTCGGCGTCCCGCACACGTTCCGCGAGGGCGACGACTTCGAGACGGCTTGGGCAGCCGTGACCGGGCACGTCGACGAGGGCGACCCCGCGATCCTGTTTCTCGATCCGGTCCACCTCGACTACCTCCCCGAGGACCCCGATCACGTCCCGCCCCACGTCGCCGTGCTCGTCGGCTACGACGACGAGACGGTGCAGCTCTCCGACGGGGCGATGGCATCCCGTCAGGAAGTGTCGCGGGCGACGTTGCGGGACGCGTGGACGCACGAGCGGTTCGTCCCCATCGAGAACGAATATCTCGTCGTGACTCGGGCGCGGACCACCGAAGACGGCACCGACGCGGCCGCCGCCGGCCTCCGACAGGCGGCGACGTACATGCTCGATCCGCTCCAGATCAAGCGGGACGCCCGTGGACCGGGCGAGGAGGGCCTCTCGGCCCTGCGTTCGTTCGGGGACTCTCTCGGCAGGTGGGCGGCCCTGTCGGAGCCGGCTCGACCGGTGCGAGCGGCCCACCGAAGCATCGACGAACACGGCGAGGGCACGGCCTTCCGCGGCCTCTATGCCGAGGCGCTCGCCGAACTCGGCCGACGCACCGGCCTCACCCACGACCTCGCCGACCGCATGGCGGGGGTCGCCGGGGAGTGGCGGACGGTGGCGGATCTCCTCGGCGACATCGCCGAGCAGGACGAACCTCGCCCGGGCGCCCTCGAAGAGGCCGGGAGCCTCGTCGCCGATATCGCAGACCGAGAGGAGGCCATCTTCGCCACCCTCCGCGACGAACTCGGCGGTCGAGTCGAGTGACACGTCGATCACGCCGACGTGTCGGACACGCTACGGTGTTCTCAGGATCGTATAATCTCGGTCATATTTTTGCGGGTCCGTCTCGAACGCCCACCTGCCGAACCAACGCCGTCGCACACGAGGTGATCGAGATGGGGTCCATCCCGACAGACGAGTGGGAGCCACACCGGCCAGCACACGACGAAGTGTTCGTGGCGGCCGTCTCTGAGCGAGCGGACGACGTCGCGACGTGCTCGATCTCGCCGCTGCCGAGGAGCGAGCAGGCGCTGGCGTCCGAGTGGATCTCCGCGACGGGCAGCTCGTTCGTCTCGCTCGACGAGATGCGCTAACGGCTCCCCACGACTATTCGTCGTGGTCGGCTGACGGGCGGCTCGTCCGTGTCCGGACGGCCTCAGTCCAGCCCTCCGGTCGGATCGTCGACCCGTTCCACGCTCGCGCCGGGCGCGTTCTCCTTGACGCTCTCGAGCCCCTGTTCGCACTTCTGCCGACTCGCGTACCCTTCACCGCTGTCGGCGATGATGTTTCCGTTGTCGTGTACGAGCCGCCAGCGCCACTTCCCCGTTCGATCCTCGTAGATTTCGAAGGTCGCTTGGGACATGGGTCGACGTTCGGGTCGGCGAACTAAAATTCCTGCCGTATACGCTGGTGAGCGGCGCGTCGTGCACATGGTCTGATCGCCCCGTGAAGTCGTCGCTGCTGCTCCCTCTACAGCGACCGCGTTTCGCTCACTAGCGTTCGCGAAAAGTCGGCGGGACTCCCGCGAGCGAGTGGGAGGTTACCGACTGACCGAGACGAACGGAGTGAGTCGAGAGAAGTCGGTGGGACTGGGATTCGAACCCAGGAGGCCTCTCGGCCACCTGCTTTCCAAGCAGGCACGATAGTCCACTCTGTCATCCCACCAGCACGCGAGTATCGGGGCCGAGGGCCTAAGGAAGCGTCGCTAATCGTCACGCCGGTCGTTGTCGGCTCTCGCCCGCCCCACTGCGGGCCACTCGCACGTCGACCGTCCAGCGAGAGTGGTCGAAGATGGCGGGGGTGCCATTATCACCGTGGCCCTCGAAGTAACAGTCATGGCGCTCGTGGCTCTCGACTTCCATGGTACGCTCACGACGGCCGACCTCACGGTTCTCTTGGGACGCGAGTACGACGTGGCCGGGGAGATTCGCGGTATCGCCGAACAGGGACGCCGCGGCGAAGTCGCGTTCGCCCGCGCCCTCCGACAGCAGGTCGCATTGCTCGAAGGGATGCCGGAAGCGCGGGTCGATGCGGCGTTCGAGCGATGCAAACTCCGCCGGGGCGCTGCCGACCTGATCACCGCCTTGCGGCAGTCCGGGGTGCACGTTGCGATCATCACGGGGACGTTCGAGCGAGGGGTCGAGCAGGTTCTCGACCGCGCGGGCGTCGCAGTCGATCACCTGATCGCGAACAGTCTGGTGCTGAAAAACGGGGCTGTGACCGGCGATGTCGACGGCCCCCTACTGGACGCGGGGAAAGATCGGGCCCTCGAGGAACTCGTGCTCGCCGAGGGAGTGGACCTCGGCCAGACTATCGCGGTCGGGAACGGACGGACGGACCTCCCGATGCTTCGGGTCGCCGGGAGCGCTATCGGGTTCGATCCGGAGCCGGTCGTCGAAGACGCCTGCGATGTCGTCGTCACGTCGATCCGGAAGCTCCGACTCCACTTCGAGCAGCACGGTGTCATCGACGTGTGAGCGCGATTCGGCGCTGTGCCTGCGCGTCGGGGTCGAATCACTGTCGACCACGACGGCGCGAAACTCCCACTATGTCAGCGTCTCGGCGAACCAGTCGGCCGCCACGTCCGCGACTTCTTCGAGTTCGCCCGCCCCCTCGAAGAGGTGTCCTGCCCCCTCCACGACGTGCAGTTCCTTCTCGCCGGCGAGCTGGTCGTAAGCCTCGCGGTTGAGCTCGAGCACCTGCGTGTCGGCGCCACCGACGACGAACAGCGTCGGCATCGTGATGTCGTCGAACACCTCGGACGCCATGTCGACGCGCCCGCCACGCGAGACGACCGAACCGATGTCGTCTCCTAGGCGAGCCGCCGCTCGGAGTGCCGACGCTGCGCCCGTACTGGACCCGAAGTAGCCCACGTTCAGGTCACGAGTGGCGTCGCGCGTCCGCAGCCACTCGGTAGCGGCGACGAGGCGCTCCGTCAGCAGTTGGATGTCGAAGCGGTTCTCGCGGACTTGGTCCTCTTCCTCGGTCAGCAGGTCGAACAGGAGGGTACCGAGCCCACGCTCCCGAATTACCTCCGCCACGAAGTTGTTGCGCGGACTCGTCCGACTCGACCCGCTCCCGTGAGCGAAGACCACTAACCCCCTCGCCCCGTCAGGTACGTCGAGTATTCCTTCGAGTTCGACATCCTCGACTGGGATGTGTACGAGATTCTCGGTCGGCTGTGACATACTGGTCTCCACGACGCCCGTTTGTATTATTCACACGGTCGTTCCGGCGCCGTGAGAACGCTCACGACGGGGCGCAATGGCTGAGGGCGCACGTCTGGTTTGTGTCGATTCGACCGCAGGAAGACGACTCGGGAGCCCACTCCGTGACTTTCGGCTCGGCTCGTCTTCGCGGTTGTCCCATTCGCCGTCTCGTCGGCGACGGGGAGCGGTCGCTGGGCTCTCGGAGGCTCCGAAATGCCTCGCTCGCGGCCACGGGTGAAGGCACCGGTGGAGGTAGAGCGGTCCGTGGCCAGAAGCGATAGCCGAACCGATGACGAAGCTCGGTCTTCGACTGTGAGCAGTTTAATTATCAGTTATAGATACAATCATACCTTTCGATGATTCGGTGCCACGTGATCTCGAACAACTACACGCGACGAATGCAGACAGCTGATCTACGGACGACAGACGATATGGCCCGAATCACCGTGAACTCGAACGGACTACCGCTGCCGTTATCCAACATGACCACTTGCGACGGACACGGTAGGTCCCGACGGGGGTACGTCGAGATTCGACGCCACAAGAGCCGCCTCGCCGCCGACGCGCTCTTTCGGGGCGTTGGCTTGATTACTGGCGACCAGTCGCCGTTCCCACTCGATTTCGGTCCGAACCTGTGAGATCGAGTGGGAATCTGACATGTACTCTGAAGGGTAGCACGACGAACACACCGGATTTCATAGGCTTCCACACGTCGGATCGAGGACTGCTGACAAGCGGCTTGGACACCGCCGGTAGCGACGACCACCCTCTCGTGACGACGTGGGCGCTCCCGTAAACCCGTAGGTGGGCCCGAAACTGGGACTCAGTTCGCCGTCCGTGACCCCGGCGTGGTCCTCAGATTTCGTATAGCGATATACAGTTTATCTGTCCGAGGCCGAACGCCGAGTCATGTCAGTTGATATATGTGTTTGTCGTAGGTTCGGCGCACGCGGTCCCCCCAGTCGTGGGTGTAGGTGTCGATGATGTCGCTCGCCACGTCGCCGCGGAGGTACTTGACGATGCCGCGGTCGCCGGTTCGGTCCCGCAGGTGGGTCGTGAAGAAGTGACGGAAGTAGTGAGGGGTGACGTTCTCCTCGGCGCCGCCACCGTCGCGGTGCCACCCGCGCTCGCGCGCGTGTGACTCGACGGTGTGGTGGACGACGTGCGGGGTGACACGCTCGCCCCACCCGTCGCGCGTACTCACGAACAGCGGGTTCGCCTGCGAGACGGCGTCGGGGCGGATGGCCAGCCACCGGGTGAGCGCCGTGCGGAGTTCGTCGTCGACCGGGATTACGGTCGCGCGCTTGCGTTTGTTCGCCGCTGTCCGCTCTTCGCCCTCGATTACGTCGCCGACGGCGCGGTCGGCGGCGACGAAGAGGGCGTCGCCGCGGCCGTCGAGCTGGGGGCGGATCGGGACATCGAGTTCCGCCCGTATCGCCGGGATGGAGCAGTCCCGTAGGTCCAGATTACAGAGTTCGCCCACCCGAATGCCGGTCTTGAGCATCGTCACTAAGAGCGCGCGGTCGAGGGGGTGGGCGACCCCCGCGAGGAAGTCGCGCATCTCGGGGATGGTGATCTCCCGCCGCGTCGGATCGGTGTTGATCCGTTCGTCCATCTCCTCGGCGACGAGCGTCATCGGGTTGGACTCGAACTCGCCGACTTGCACCATGTAGGCGTAGAACCGGTGGAGGTAGGCGGCGTAGGTGGCGACGGTACTCTCCGCGACGGTGCCGCGCAGCCGGTGGATCCACGCCATGCAGTCCCGATGCTCGGCCGTGGCTGGCGTTTCCCCCCGTTCGTCGGCCAGAAACGACTCGAACTCCCGAAGGACGCGCTGGTAGGCCGCGCGCGTGCGGTCGGTCTTCCCGTGGTAGGTCATATCCTGTAAGAAGTAGCCCACGGGGTCGTCCATCAGGTGTCCTCCACGAGTCGGTAGCCGCCCCGGCGTCCACTGTACTGGACGACGTTCGCCTCCTGCAGTTCGGTGAGCGTCTCTTCGAGGCGGTCTTCCATCCCGTCGGTCAGTGCCGCGAGCAGGTCGTCCCACGAACGGTGGTCCTCCCCGCTCAAGGCTTCTTTCACCCGGGGTTCGAGCCCCGAAGACCCGTCTTCAGCGGGTTCCTCCTCGACGGTCCGCTCGGGCACCTCGAAGTCCCGGCGACCGGCCTGCACCATCGTCCGGACGAACTCGCTTTGACTCATGCCGAGCTGGTCGGCGTGTTCGCGCCAGCGTTCCTTCTGGTAGGGTGGGACGTACGTCTTCACCGGGACGCTGTCTGCGTCTCCCATGATTTGGCTCTCGATTGCCGGGTACTTCAAAGTAGTCCCACACAGGAAGATAAGGGTCTTTAGATGTGCTACTAGGCCCTGATCTCCCCCCGAAATTACCGATTATTTGTGGTTCTGTGCCTGTTGAAGATGGCCCGATAGCGCTGGAGACACAAATACAAAATCCGCGCCCGCTGGACTCTCCCGACACGCCGATCACCCCTCCACGCGCTCGATCAGCGACGGGCCGTCGTGACTCGGATCGTTCACGCGCGTCGAGACGGGGTAGGCGGTCAGGTCGTCCGCGGGGTACGGGTCACAGCAGTCGAGTGCCGCTTCCACCGAGCCGTGGAGCCACGTCGACTCCGCGTCCGGATCGAGGATGACCGCCATCCGGTGGTGGAGGCCGCTCACCAAGTCGTTCGGCTCCGTCGTCACGACGGCGAACGTCTCGACGGGATCGGAATCGTTCGACGCACCGCCGTCACCGAACTCCGTGAGCCCCGCCTGTCGCGTCGGCGGCTCCCACCGCGACCAAATACCGGCCATGGCGAACGGGCGGTCGTCCTCGAAGGCGACGCGATACGGTCGCTTGCCGCCGTCGCGGTCCACCCACTCGTAGAAGCCATCTGCGGGCACGAGACACCGACGGTGCTCGACCGAGTCGGCGAAACTCGGCTTCTCCACTATCGTCTCCGCGCGGGCGTTGATCGATGCCGTCGACGCCTCGTCGGCCCACTCGGGGATCAGGCCCCACTGCTGGCGCGTGAACTGATCCGACTTCGCGCCCGTTACAACCGGGAGGTCCTGCCCCGGCGCGCAGTTGTATCGCGGCTCCCAGTCCGGAGGCTGCGTTCCGAAGCGTTCGGCCAGTTCTTCGACCGGCGTGAACAGCGTGTACCGCCCGCACATACGCCCCCGTTCGGTCGGGTGGGGTTAAACCTCCGGGTCTGCGTGAGTAGTGTTCGGGGCAGCGGGCATACGCCACCACCGCGAAAGCTCCCCCACAGCCGGTCGACCAACCGGTGCGAGTGGGGCCGCTCACGACGAACGCGACTCTGAACGGCACCCCCCGTGGCGTGTCGACTCCCTCGCGCCGTCACCTCCGGATGCGTTCCGGGGTTGGGCGGCTCGACGCACCTGAGTGACAATCACACTTCATTTTTGCGGCGTCGCGACCGTTCGGCACACGACGCATAAACCGTATATCGCTATACGAATTCGCCCCCCGTCAGCAACCTTCGTCGAAGTCCCGAATCCGGTCGGCTCGAACCCTGTACGTGCCGTCCGGCTGCGACGTGGCTTCGATGTCGCTCCCGAACGCGCCGATGAGATCCAGATTCGTGCGAACGTGGTCGGTGATTCGAGGAATGCGAATCCGACCACCCGCCAGCGCGAGCAACACCAGCAACTGGTCGGCCATGTGTTCGTCGACTGGCGCGGTGCCGGCGTGGAAGTGGTCGAAGTCGGCGAGGGCTTCGTCGGCCACGTCCTCGGACGTGCGCCCGCGCTCACCGAGTGCGCTGAATCCCGCGACCGTGTGGTCGTACGTCGCTCGGAGGAGCAGGGAGGAGCCGAGCGACGCCGTCTCGACGTAGTCGACGCTCGCCACTTCGGTGGGCACGCCCATCTCGTCGAGGCGCGACGCGGCGCGTGCCGCCTGCCGGTCGGCTACCTCGCGATCCGCGAGGTCGGCTGCGGCCTTCGAGAAGACCTCGACTTTCTCCAGTTCACCGCGCGTGTCGATGTCGAACCGCGACAGCGACGACGACGCGATCCGGAGCGTCACCTCGCCACCCCCGGCCGGATAGAAGCCGGTGCGTTCGAGATCGAGTTCGGCGTCGAGCCCCTGCGTGGCCAACAGCGGCAGTTTCACCCGCCGGTAGTAGGCCACGGTTGGCGCCCACTTCACGTCCGTGCCACCGGTCGCGGTGAGCTGGACCGGCTCGTCGTCGACGGCGGCGACGGGCAGGATCGTATCGCACAGGAGCGTGACGCTCCCCGCGGTGTCGATGCGGGCCGCCAGCGAGGAGCGCCGTCGGCCTCCGGGCACGAACGTCACGGTTTCGGCCCCCAGTTCTGCCCCCTCGACCTCGGCGTCACAGTACGACGCGGCGAGATTCACGGCGGCGAGGTGCTGCGCGGCGAGGCCGGGATTCGGACGTGTCGCTCGGATCGACTCGATACGGAACGGCCTGTCCGTGACGACGGCGAGGCTCAGCGCCGTCCGGAGCAACTGTCCGCCACCGTCCGCGCCGTCGAGTTCGAGCACGGGCCGTCTTCGACGGCGAGCCACCTGAACGTATCCCCGTCGCGACGCGCCGCCGGATTACGTGAGCGGAGCCGACCCCGCACGTATTTCCGGGTTGACACCGAACGTCGGCCCGTCCCCATGTCGCTCGACATCCCCGCCGCCCTCGAAGACGGATTCTCCCGCCTCCTGACGCGCGTGGCTGGCCTCCTGCTGGTCGCGTATCTCGTCGTTGGCGTGATATCGACGGTCACCGCCCAGACGCTCAGTCTCGCGGTCATGGGCGCGCTCCAGTCCTCGCTCCCGTCCGACGCTGCCACCCCTCCGACGACACCGGGCATGGGCGGGAATCCCCTCGCGCTCGACGTTGGCCTCCCCGTCGCTGTCGCCCTCTTTCTCGCGCAGATCGTCCTCGCGCAGGCCGTCGGGGTCGTCGGTATCCGCACGTTCGTCAGCGAGGCCCGGCGCTCCGTCCCAGCGGGCGTCGCCCGGAATCTGCCGTGGGTCGTCCTGAACGCCCTCGTCGCCGGCTTCGTCGTCAACGTGCTCATCGGCCTCGGCACCATCCTGCTCGTCATCCCCGGCATCTACCTCGCCGTGGCGCTCTATTTCGTCCAGTTCGAGGTGATCGTCGAGGAGCGAAACGCCATCGACGCGCTCCGTAGCGGCTGGGAACTGACCAAAGGGGAACGCCTCGGGGTGTTCCTCCTCCTCCTCGTCATCTTCGCCATCGGCATCGCGACTGCCGTCCCGAGTATCGTCCTCGGGTTCGTCGGCGCGCCGACGGTCGCCGTCGTTCTGGTGAGTGTCGTGGTCGGTGGGATAGCCGGTGTGATCGCGGTCGCCATCGGCGCCCGTGCGTACGTGCAGTTGAAACCCGACGGCTGGTCACCGCCGAGCGGGAGCCTCGACGCGTAGAACCGCGCGACTGGCTCGTGATCGCTTCCGATCACGCCGTTCGTGATCGCTTCCGATCCCGCCGTTCGCGTAAACGCTTTCTTCCCCGACCGATCACTACCGCTGTGCGCATCGAGAACAGCTTCATTCCCATCCGCGGGGTGGGCGAGACGACCGAACGCCGCCTCTGGGAGGCCGGCATCACCCGCTGGGACGACTTCGACGGCTCCGTCGTCGGGCCGACGACCGCCGACCGCATCCACGACTTCGTCGACGTGGCGACCGACCACCTCCGCCGGGGCGACGCGGGCTTCTTCGACGAGGCGTTCCCTTCCGGCGAGCGCTGGCGCTTCTACGAGAACTTCCGCGACGACGCCCTCTTTTTCGACATCGAGACCACCGGCCTCGACGCCGCCCGCAACGACGTGACGACGGTGAGCGTCCACCGCGGGGGCGAGACGACCACCTTGGTCCGCGGCGACAACCTCTCCACTGCGGCGCTCCGCGAACGGTTCGTCGACGCCCCGCTGATCGTCTCCTTCAACGGCGCGCGCTTCGACGTGCCCTTCCTCGAACAGTCCTTCGACCTCTCCATCGACGCCCCGCACCTCGACCTGATGTACCCCTGCCGCCGCCTCGACCTGACCGGCGGCCTCAAGCGCATCGAACAGGACGTGGGTATCGACCGCGACCGACCCGACATCTCCGGCGAGGACGCCGTTCGCCTCTGGCGCCAGTACGAGCGCGGGGACGACGCCGCCCTCGACACCCTCGTCTCCTACAACCGCGAGGACACGAAGAACCTCGAACGCCTCGCCGACCACGTCACCGACCGCCTCCACGACGCCTGCTGTCCCGCCGACGCGACGTTTTAGGCAAACCTAAAAGCTCAAGTGGTGGGACTCACAGGTAGGGGTATGAGCGAGTTCACCTTCGACGACGTGGCCGTCGTCATGGGGACCTACAACGAGGAGGAAGCCATCGGGAGCGTGTTGGCGGACATCGAGCGGGTGAGTGGGGGCCGGGCCGAGGTGGTCTGTGTCGACGGATCGGACGACCGCACGCCCGCGATTGCCCGCGGCATGGGCGCCCGCGTCGTCGAACAGGAGCCACGGGGCTACGGCGTCGCGGTGCGCGAGGCCGTCCTCACGCCAGACCGGCCGGTGGTCGTGACCACCGACTGCGACGACACCTATCCCATGGAGCGCCTCCCCGACTTCCTCGACCGGATCAACGAGGGGTACGACGTGGTGAGCGGCGACCGCATCTCCCCCGGCGCGGAGACGATGCCCCGACTCAATCGGCTGGGGAATCGCGCCTTCGCCGCCCTCGCCAGCCTCCTCCTCGGCCGGCGGCTCCACGACGTGACGACCGGGATGCGCGCCTACCGGCGCGACCTGCTCCACCGGATCGACTGGACCGAGAACACCGGTCTCTCTGCAGAACTCCTGATGCGCCCCGTCGCCCGCAACTACCGGGTGACGGAGGTGCCCATCGACTACGACGAACGTGCCGGCGAGACGAAACTCGACCCCTTCCGTGGCGGCGCCGCCATCGCGAAGTCCATCCTCCGGGTCGGTGTCGAGGAGCGCTTCGACACGTCGCTCGATTCGGTGACGACGACCGACACCGTCGAGCGGACGTAGGTCCCACTGAGTCGCCACAGTACCTATCCCGCCTGACGATGAAGGGGGCGTCGACCGATGGTCTCGGATCTCCTCGCCATCCCCGCGCTCCTCGTTACGCTCGGGTTCGTGGGCATCTACACCGGGTGGAAGCGCCGGCGGATTCGAACCCGGATGGCCGAGATCGACCCGACCCCCGTTCGCGAGCTCGCGTCGCCGGGGACCGTGGAACTGGAGGGAACCGCGACGCCCGTCGACGCCCCGCTCGACGCGCCGCTGACCGACCGCGAGGCCGTCGTCGCCGCGTGGACGGTCGAGGAGTGGGACGAGCGCGGCGACCGTGGGAACTGGCGCGAAGTCGCTCGCGGCGTCGAGAGCGCCGCGTTCGAACTCGACGACGGGACCGGCGCCGTCGAGGTCGCGCCCGTCTCGAAGCGCGACACAGCTGGCAAGTGGACACAGACGACGGGCGTCACCGCCGCGGACGGCGTCCGCCTCGACGACGTGCTCGTCGAGTTCGACTCCTTTCCGGTTCGGGAGGCGGTCGCTCCCGACGCGGACCCCCCGGAGCGCGTCCGACGGCTGCACCGGGATCACGACCTCTACGAGGACACCGGATCGGTCACCAACGCTGTCGACATCGGGAAGAAACACGGTCGTCGGCGATACGCCACGCAGGTGATCGAACCCGGCGACGGGACGTACGTCCTCGGGCAGGTCCGGGCCCGTGACGACCGGCACCGGGAGCACTTCCGACCGGGGGAAGTCGTCGTGACCGACCCCGACGACGGACTGTTTATCCTCTCGAATCAGGACGCAACGAGTCTGGAAGGCGAGTTCGAATCCGCGGCGCGGGCGAGCCTCGTCGGCGGGGCCGTCTCGCTCGTCGTCGGCGCCGTGAGTGCGCTGGTTCTCTTCGGCGTTCTCTGACGTGGCGCGTTCGGTCCGGCCGCGCCCGAGTGTGACTTCCCTGCCTACCGCACGATGTCGCCGATTCGTCGGGGTTCGCCGCTGAGCGACGGGTTCTTCTCCACCATCTTCAACACCTCGTGATCGGTCACGTCCGGATACGACTTGCCGACGGCTTCCTCGATCAGTGCTTTCTCCAGTCGGAACTCGGTTCCCTCGTAGACGACGTCGACGCCGTTCTCGTCGAAGGAGAGCGCAGTCATGCGCGTCCTTAGTCGGTGGTCGGAAAAAACCCTGCCGTCCTCGTTCCTGTCGGGTCTGTGTCAGTCGTCGGTGCCGTTCGGGCACCTCGTCAGACCTTCGTCTGACGGCGGTGTCGTTCGGGCACCTCGTCAGACCTCCGTCTGACGGCGGTTTTAATACCAGTAACGTGAACACACGCGCGTGGCACTCGGGAGGGACCCGCTCGACGCACTCGAGATACCCGACGGGACGACCGTCGAGGAGCACGACCTCGTCACCGACGGCGACGTGATCGTCGGTGGGCAGAGCACCGTCGAGTTCGGCGTTCGCGGCCGCAACGTCGTCGCCGGCGAGCGCGTCCGCTTCGGCGGCGACATCGAGGCCGAGGGAGACTGCCGGCTCGACATGTGGTGTGACGTGGGCGGCAACGTCCTCGTCGGCGACGACGCCTACCTCGGCGAACGCGTCCACGTCGGCGGCCAACTGATGGTGTCCGGCGATCTGGACATCGGCGACGACGTGGAGATCGAAGAGGGCTTCGAAGCCAACGGCTGGATCGTCATCAGAAATCCGGTGCCGACGCTCGTGTTCTACTTCATCGTCCTCTCCCAGCTCCTCCGGGTGGGCGAGACGGACGCCGCGGCGGAGATCGCCGAGGCACTGTCCGACGAGGAGGAAGCCCCGGTCGATCCGCTGGTGATCCCGCGCGGCGGGAACGTCTCCGACGACTCGTGGCGCGTCTCGACGCCCGCCCACGTCGGCGACGGCTGTCGCCTCCACGGCAACGTCCGCGCGAAGTCCATCGAGATGGGCGCCGACAACAACGTCTTCGGCAGCCTTCGCGCCCGTGGCGACATCACCGTCGGCGAGGGCACCCGCATCCACGGCGACGTGACCACCCGCGGCGGTACCGTCCAACTCGACGAGGGTGTGCGCGTCCTCGGCGACGTGTCCTGCAACGACCTAGAACTCCACGAGGACGCGGTAGTCGACGGCTCGATCCGGTCGCGCGGCGAGATGCGGATTCACCGGCCGGAGGCGAAGCGGGAAGTCGAGTGAGCGGCTGTCGAGGGGTCGGCGACGCGTGGCCAACCTATAAGCTCGGCCGATATCTAATGATTAATGGTGGTAGAATGACCTCGACCGAGGACGCGTTCACCCGTGAACAGATCGAAGGCGTGTTACGGTCCTTCGAGGAGGGAGATACGGCGGCAGCGTCCGAGTTCTGGGCCGAGGACGGCGTGTTCGTCGACCCGCACTATCCCGAGTCGGAGTACCGTGGCCCCGACGAAATCCGGGCTGCACTCGACTGGGCGCTCGAAAACGTCGTCGAACAGCCCGGACTCAGCATCCGAAACGTGTGGAAAGAGGGCGACACCTTCGCCGTCGAGGTGGACACCCACCACGTGATGAAAGACGGGAGCGAAGCCGAGTTCCCGCAGGTGTTCGTCGTCGAGAGTGCCGATGGGAAAGTAACTCGATGGCAGTCGTACCTGCCGTTCCCACCGTAGCACCCGAGGCGGTCACCGCACGACCGGTCGGCAGTGGCGGCGGCTCCCGTGATCCGACCGAAAGTAAATTGCCGCCGACCCGCCAGGGTTGGGTATGCTCTCTCTCGCGCTCGCCGGCAAGCCCAACGCGGGCAAGTCTACGTTTTACAAGGCGGCCACGCGCGCGGACGTCGACGTGGCGAACTACCCCTTCACGACCATCGACGCCAACCGCGGCGTGACCCACGCCCGGACGGAGTGCCCCTGTCTCGCCCTCGACGAGCGGTGCGGGAACGAGCGCTGTCACGACGGCAAGCGCTACGTCCCCGTCGAACTGCTGGACGTGGCGGGCCTCGTCCCCGGTGCTCACGAGGGGAAAGGACTGGGGAACCAGTTCCTCGACGAACTCACCAACGCCGACGCCATCCTGAACGTCGTCGACGCCTCCGGCGGGACGAACGCCGAGGGCGAACCCGTCGAGGTGGGGACGTACGACCCCGTCGAGGAGGTGGACTTCGTCGAACGCGAGATGGACCAGTGGCTCGCCGGGATCATCGACCGCAACTGGGAGTCCGTCGAGCGCAAATCCCGGTCCCCCGACTTCGACATCGACGAGGCGCTGACGGACATGCTCACGGGGTTCGGCGCGACGGTGGCCGACGTTGCCGCCAGCCTCCGCGAACTGGACTACCCCGAGGACCCAATCCAGTGGACCGACGAGGACCGCGCCGCCCTCGCCGAGGAGATTCGCGCGCGCACCAAACCCCTCGTGATCGTCGCCAACAAGGCCGACGTGGCGCCCCCCGAAAATCTCGAACGCCTGCGCGAGACGGACAAACCAGTGATCCCCGCGACGGCGGACGGCGAACTCGCCCTGCGAACGGCCGCCGAGGCGGGCGTCGTCGACTACGACCCCGGCGACGAGGACTTTCGAATCACCGGCGACGTGACCGACGCCCAGCGCGAGGGGCTAAACCGCATCCGCGAGGTGATGGACGACTACGGTGGGACTGGTGTCCAAGCGGCCATCGACCACGCCGTCTACGACCTGCTCGATCAGATCACCGTCTTTCCCGTCCAGAACGAGACGAAGTGGACCGACGGGAGCGGGAACGTGTTGCCCGACGCCGTCTTGCTCCCGTCGGGCGCGACGCCACCCGATCTGGCCTACGCCATCCACACCGACATCGGCGAGGGGTACCTCCACGCCGTCGACGCGCGGTCGACCCGCCGGATCGGCGAGGACCACGAGCTATCGGAGGGCGACGTGATCAAAATCGTCAGTACGGCGACGTAGGGCGGTCGACATTTCGGACGTTGCTGCCACCGATACACAGTCACGACCGAATCGTGGAGGGGAGGGAGGAGACGATCCGAATCGTCAGCGGGTGCATCCAACTTACGACGCGTGGATAGTTTAACGTAGCGTTCGTACCACTCCGACCAGTTTATTCGCGTTTATTTCCGACCCAGTCGGTTATCGAGGTCGAACTGGTTGATCGTCACGGCCTCGGGGTCGCGGTCGGGGGGCGTCGCTGCACGAACGTCGAGGTGGCCGACGCCGTCGACTAGGGACGGTGCGACGGTCGCGGTCCCGCCCAGCGTCAGGGCGTTGCAGGCCTCGCGAGTCACGAGGCCGTTCGCCGGCCGTCCGTCCGCCGGGACGACGTTGACCGCGTAGCGGACGCTCGCGAAGCGGTCGTTCAGGCGGTCGTGGATCGGTCGCGGAACCGAGAGCGTTCCGTCCCTGTCGACGGCGGCGCCAGCGTGGGTAGGATCGTACTCGCCGTGGATCAGCCGCCGGTCGGGTTCGAACGCGAGGAAGGCGACGGAAGCGTCGAGGGGGTCGCCGTCCCGTCGCGGGACGCCGACCGTGAGCGACTTGCGGGAGACGGTCCCGGTCGTGCTGTCGGTACTCGCACAGCCAGCGAGGGAGCCGACCGTCACCGTCGCACCGAGCGCCGCCAACACGGAGCGTCTGGAGGGCATCGACCCGTGGTTCGACCGCCCGTCGGAAAAGCCTTCTACGCCCGCAGGTCCGCGAGTACGTCTTCCATCACGTCGAGCGCCTCGCGGAGCGCCTCGGTGTCGTTGGCGTAGGAGAGGCGGGCGTGGCCGGCGCCGCCCTCGCCGAACGCCTCGCCGGGGACGACGATGACGCCGCGGTCGATGCAGGCGTCGACGAACCCCTCGGGCACCTTCGGCATGGCGTAGAAGGCGCCTTTCGGCGTCGGCACCTCGACGCCCATCTCCTCGAAGCGGTCGAGCAAGAGGTTCCGGCGCTTCTCGAACGTCTCGCGCATCTCGTCGACGACGCCCTGCGGGCCGGTCAGCGCCGCCTCGGCGGCGTACTGCGCCGGCGCGGACGCGCAGGCCTGCACGTACTGATGGACGCGGAGCATCCGCTCGATCCGGCGGGTGGAGGCGGTGACCCACCCCAGCCGCCACCCCGTCATCGAGTAGGTCTTCGAACAGCCGTTGACGACGACGACGCTGTCCGTGTCGGCGTAGGTGATCGGGGAGTGGTGTTCGCCTTCGAAGACGAAGGGTTCGTACACCTCGTCGGAGACACAGACCACGTCGTACTCGTCGGCGATGCGGGCGAACTCGCGGATATCGTCCTCGGGCGAGACGGCGCCCGTGGGGTTGCCGGGGCTGTTGACGACGAAGACGGCCGTATCTTCGGTGATGGCTTCCTCCACCGCCGCCGGATCGAGCGTCAGGTCGTCGCGCAAGGGGACGGGCTTGGGCGTCCCGCCCGCGACTTTCGTCAGCGCGTCGTAGGAGACGAAGCCCGGATCGGGGAAGATGACCTCCTCGCCGGCGTCGACGTGGGCCTCGAAGGCGAGGTGGAGCGCTTCGCTCCCGCCCGCCGTCGCGATCACGTCCCCGGGGTCGACTGCGACCTCCTGATCCCGTTCGTGTTTCGCCGCGATGGCCTCCCGCAGGGGTTCGATCCCCTTGTTGCTCGTGTAGGCGTCGGCCTTCCCGGCCTCGATGGCCTCGATGGCGCCTCGTCGGGCGTGGTCGGGCGCCGGGAAGTCGGGCTGGCCGAGGCCGAGGTTGATGGCGTCCTCGCCGGCGGCCTCGAACACCTCGCGGATGCCGCTGATGGAGATGGCTTCGACGCGCGGGGCGAACTCGCTGTCGCTCATTCCTCCCCCTCGTAGGTGTCGCGCAGGGTCGAGACGTGATCGCCCAGTCGCGACAGCGCCGCGTCGGCGTCGACGTAGCCGTCGTCGTACTCGTCGTAGACGCGTTCGGCGGCGTCGAGGAAGTCCGCCACCGCCGCGTCGAGGTCGTCGGATGACATACTACAACCGCCGGGCGGAGGGCATATGGTTCCACCGCTCGAAGCCCGCACCGTGACGCTCCGCCTCCGGTTCGTCGACGGGACGGTCGTTCTGGACGGCGACGTGCCCGACTCCGTCGTCGACGCCCTCCCGCTCACCCGCGACGACCGCGACCGGACGCTCCGCGCTCCCGCGCACCGCTACGCCGACCTCCGGCAGGCGCTCGACGCGGCCGGCCTCGACTACGAGGACCGCGTCGGCGACGTGGCCACCCTCGATCTGTCGACCGACTACGACCTCCGTGACTATCAGCGCGAGGCGCTGGACGAGTGGACGGCGGCGGATCGCCGGGGCGTCCTCGAACTCCCGACCGGAAGCGGCAAGACCGTGATCGCCGTCGCCGCGATGGCCGCGCTCGGAACGCCGACACTCGTCGTCGTCCCGACGGTCGACCTCCTGACGCAGTGGCGCCGCGAACTCGAGACGGAGTTCGGGATCGAGGTCGGACAGCTCGGCGGCGGCGAACAGCGCGTCGCGGACGTGACCGTCTCCACCTACGACTCCGCGTACCTCCGCGCCGACGAGGTCGGCGACCGGTTCGGCCTCGTCGTCTTCGACGAGGTCCACCACCTCGGCGGCGAGGGCTACCGCGACGTGGCGCGGCTGCTCGCCGCACCCGCCCGCCTCGGCCTGACCGCCACCTTCGAGCGCCCGGACGGCGCACACGAGGTGGTCGCCGATCTGGTCGGCCCCGTCGTCTACGACCTCGCCGTCGACGACTTGGCGGGCGAGCACCTCGCGGACTACGAACTCCGGCGGATCGAGGTCGACCTCTCCGAGGCGGAGCGCGCGGCCTACGAGGAAGCACAGGGCACCTTCGTCGACTACCTCAAGACCTCGAACCTCTCCTTTTCCTCCGGTAGCGACTATCTGGAACTCGTCAAGCGCTCGGGGAACGACCCACGCGCCCGGGAGGCCCTGCTGGCCAAACAGGAGGCCCGCGAGATCATGATGAACGCCGACGCGAAGGTGGACGCGCTGGCCCGACTGCTGGACCGCCACCGCGACGACCGGATCATCGTCTTCACCGCCCACACCGACCTCGTCTACCGGCTCTCGGAGCGCTTCCTGCTCCCGGCGATCACCGGCGAGACGGGCGCGCGCGAGCGCCGGGCGATCCTCGACCGCTTCCGCGAGGGTGCCTACAGCCGGATCGTGACCGCGAACGTTCTCGACGAGGGGGTGGACGTACCGGACGCGAACGTGGCCGTCGTCCTCTCGGGAAGCGGGAGCGAACGGGAGTTCACCCAGCGGCTGGGGCGGATTCTTCGCCCGAAAGCGGACGGTGGCCGCGCCCTGCTCTACGAAGTCGTGAGCGCCGAGACGGCGGAAGAGCGGGTGGCCGAGCGGCGGCGGTAGCGACACCGATCGAGACGGTAGCCCACTCGACGAAACTCGCGGACCGAACCGTGGTCGGTAGGCACCTCTTTACGTTCGATAACGGCACGTTATGCCCGCTAACGTGGAATTAGCTATCCGATTGGGAGTATGACATGTCTGCCTCCCCCGGGCACGGAAGTCGCTCGTCGATACGGCTCGACCGGCGGGGGCTTCGACGGGAGAGCAACCATGACCGACGACATCGATTACACTCTGTCACGGCGGAAGGCGCTGGCCGCACTCGGGGCCATCGGGGCCGCTTCTGCGGGCGCGGGGCTCGGCACCTCCGCGTACTTCAGCGACCAGGAAACGTTCGAGAACAACCGACTCGTCGCGGGCACGCTCGATATGAAGGTGAGCTGGGAGGAGCACTACAGCGACTGGAGCGAGGACGAGGCCGAGTTCGCCCACATGGAGGGCGGCGAGCTGGTCATCGACGATATAGAGGGCTTCATGGCAGCCACGTTGCAGGAGCAGTACCCGCCGGGTGGAATCGGCCCGAACGAGGACCCCTGTGACGTGCTCGCGGACGTGCCGGAGGACCTCGATCTCGGAGGACAGCCCCGGCCGCTGATCGACATCGAGGACGTGAAGCCGGGCGACTTCGGCGAGGTCACCTTCGATTTCGCGCTGTGTGACAATCCGGGCTACCTCTGGATGAACGGCGAACTGCTGGAGAACGCCGAAAACGGCCTCACGGAGCCCGAAGCGGACGATCCGGACGAAGGGGACGTGATGAACGCCGGCTTCGGCACCGGTCTGGCCGGCCTCGTCGGCTCGCTGGCGGCGGGGCGGCTGGAGACCGAGGCAGACGACGGCGACGGCGACGGACTCGTCAACAAGAAAAACGCGTTGCGGACCGCCGCCGGAGCCGGGGCCGCTACCCTCGGGGCCGGCGCCTTCTCCGGAAGCGCCGCCGCGGCGGAGGGCGACGTGTTGGGGGCCGCCGACCTGCCCAACCACTCCTCCGGCGTCGGCATCGGCTTCGACGGCACGTACGTCTACGTGCTGGACGGGCTCTGGTCGTCGACCCTACAGGTCTACTCCCCCACGCCCGGCGGGAGCGAAGGATCACCGGTGACGGCGACGCTGGAGGCCGAGAAAGACATCGTAACGGCCGGCGGCACGCCCGTCCAGATCAGCACCGTCGACTGGGACCAAGGTCGAGAGCGGCTGTGGGCGGCGGACAACGGCGGCGGCGCCCACCTGATCGACGTCGGCGATCCGACGGACGAGACGGAGGACGCGGTCGCCGAGTTGCAGTTCTCCGCAGTGGGCGGACTGATCGACGGCCTCGCGTACGACGGGAACGACGACTCCATCTGGTGGAGCCAAGACGTTCAGCCGACCCTCTATCACTACGAGGCGGACGGCACGCAGATCGAGACGATCCAACCCACGGACCAGAACGGGAACTCGATGGGCATCAGCGGCGTGGCGACCGGCGTCGACCTGAACGGGCGGCCGACGCTGTACGTCGGGAACCACACCGGCGCCGAGCGGATCATCCGCATCTACGCCGACGACGGCACCTACATCAGCGACTTCGAGACCCCGCAGGGACGGATCGAGGACCTCGCGTGCGATCCCAACACGTACGAAACGAATGCGCTGCTCACCAAGGACGCCTTCGACGACACCTACTTCGCCTTCGAGATTCCGGAGGGCTCGTGTCTGGTGGGTGGCGTCGAGGAACCCGAACCCCCCGAACAGGGGATCGGCGAACTCGCCGACGCCCTGCAGGTCACGATCTGGTACGACGACGACTGCGACAACCTCGTCGACGACACCGAGGAGGTCGTCTTCGAAGGGTCGCTCGCGGACGCGATGGTGCAACTGAACACCGGTAACGGCATCCCGCTCGCGGGCGACATCGACGCCGCGCAGGGCGGCGGCACCGGTCGGAACTGTTACAGCGGCGGCAACCGTCACTGCGTGGGCTTCCGGTGGGACCTGCCCGTGGATCACGCAAACGAGATTCAGTCCGACTCCGTCCGGTTCGACCTCGGCTTCTACACCGAGCAGTGCCGCCACAACGATGGAAGCGGTATGGGCGTGCTCAACGAGGAGGAAATCGAAGAGGAAGAGAACGGCGAATAGCCCACCCCGTCGGGTACACTGTTTCGAGCGAGAACGAGCGGCGCCGCTAGTCGACCCAGTTCGTGTTCAGCGAGCCGTTGCCCGAGAAGTCGTCGTAGGCCACGTCCTCGAACTCGAAGGCGACTTCGCGCTCCGTGTTCGCCGCGACGGTCACCTGCTGTTGCTGTTCGGTTCGGATGGTCCCGGCCCTGACGCGGATGCGGAGCGTCCGGGTTCGCTGGGCGCCCGTCGGGTTCTGGACCGTCGCCAGCACCCGCAGGTGGCCGTCCTCGGCTTCCTCCACGTCGAGGTCGGTCACGCGTAGCGAGCGCTGGGGAGCGGCGGTCGGCTCCGAGGGCGTCGGCGGCGTCCGCGGCCCCGTCGCCCGCGGCAGGTTCGAACACCCGCTCAGGAGCGTCACCGCGATGGCGAGGACGCGGCGTCGGTGCATACGTGGCCCCTCCGCCCCGACCGGGAAAACCGTTGTCCATGTCGATTCGCGGCGGCGGGTCTTTATTCCCGCCGCACGGAGTGCCGGTCGTGCTCACGAAGGACCTCCTCCGCGTGTCGCGGGCCGGCGGCGGCTACCACCCACAGTTCGCCGACCGGAGCCACCGTCCGCTGGCCGCGCGCGTGATGGGTGCCTTCGAGGCTCACGTCGGCCGGCCGCGGGCGGAGCTGGAGGCCGCCCTCGCCGAACTGGAACCCGAGGCCGACCACTTCAAGCTCGTCCGCGGGTTCGGGACGCTCTGTGAACGCGACGCCACCTTCGAGACGCGGGCGGCGGTGCCGCCGGAGCGCGCCCGCCGAATCGCCTTCGAGGCCGCCGAAGCGGTGGGCGTCGTGAGCGAGGCGGATCGGGACGCGGCGCTCGCCCGCGCGGCCGACCGCCTCGGCGTCAGCGACCGAGCGCTCGACGACTCGCTGTACGCCGACCGCGACCCCCGGCAGGTGCTGACGGCGTTCGAACCGCGGTGGGACGCCGACGACCTGCTCGACCAGTACAACCTCTCGCTCGCCCAGACGGCGCTGTTCGACGCCGTCGAGGTGCGCGTCCGGAGTTCGGACCCGAAGACGCTGATCTCGGCCGTCAAACGCCTCGGCCTCATGTACGAGGTGCGCCGGACCGACGACGGCCGCGAGGTGGTCGTCACCGGCCCGGACCACCTCTTCCGCCGCACCCGGCGGTACGGCACCGCCTTCGCGCGCCTGCTCCGCTCGGTCGCCAAGACTGCGGACTGGCGCCTCGACGCCACCGTCGACGACCGGGGGACCGACCGCGAACTCGTCCTCACCGCTGCGGACGTGTCGGTGCCCGGCGTCGAACCGGTCGCGGAACCTACCTACGACAGCGGCGTCGAGGCCGACTTCGCCGCCCGATTCCAGTCGCTGGGCCTCGACTGGGAACTCGTGCGCGAACCCGAACCCCTCGCCGCGGGTGCGCGAGTGATGATCCCCGACTTCGCCTTCGAGTACCGCTTCGCCGACTTCACCGTCTTCTTCGAGATCATGGGCTTCTGGACGCCCGACTACGTCGAGAAGAAACTCCAACAGCTCGCCGACGTGGAGGACGTAGCGATGCTCGTCGCCGTCGACGAGAGCCTCGGCGTCGGCGAGGCAATCGAGGCGCGCGACCACCGCGCCATCCCCTACACCGGGTCGGTCCGCGTGAAGGACGTGGTCGACGCCCTCCGGCGCTACGAGGACGAACTGGTCGCCGAGACGCGCACCGCCCTGCCCGACGAACTCCGTCCCGACGCGGACGTGATCGGTCTCGACGCCCTCGCCGCCGACCACGGCGTGAGCGCGGACGCCCTCGACGGGGTCGCCTTCCCCGACCACGACCGCGTCGGGCGGACGCTCGTCCGCCCCGCCGTCCTCGACGCCCTCCGCGACCGACTCGAACCGGGGATGACGCTCGACGAGGCCGAAGCGATCCTCGACGAGTACGGCCTCGACGACGCCAGCGCCGCCCTCTCGACACTGGACCTTCGCGTCGAGTGGGACGGACTGAGCGGCGGGACGGTCCGTCGGTCGGAGTAAGTCTCCGTTCTGTCGGGTTTCGCCGCCGGTGCGACTCGCTATTCCCTCGTGCGCCGGTGGCTGGCGATTGCCAAATTTTATCTTTAGATGCACCTAATCTTGAGTTATGATGGTATCGAGTACCACATGTGGGCGGCGTCAGCGGGCGACGCCCCGAACGCCACGCCTCGCCGCGGGAGGGTCGCGATGCCCTCGATGACGTACGCACGGGCGCGTGAACTCACCGAACGGTTGGAAGCCCAGTTGACCGACTCCCTCGCGGCCGACCTGACGACCACGCGGCGAGCCGTCCTCGGCGGCCTCGGCCTCGCTGGCGGGGCGGCACTCGCCGGCGTCGGGCGGGCGGACGGCCACGACGCCGCGGCCGCCGGTCACGACGACGACGACCACGCCCACGGCAACTTCGGCGCCGTCGGCGAGTACGCCGACCTCGACTTCGACCCTCACGACTACCTCACCCGGTTCAACACGGGCAACGGCGAGAGCGACAACGTGCCACAGGACGTGTACGAGGAGGACGGCCGGACGGTCCGTGAGTTCACCCTCACCGCCGTCGACACGACGGTCACCATCGCACCGGGCATCGAGTTCTCCGCGTGGGCGTACAACGGGCAGGTGCCCGGGCCGACGCTCCGGGCGGTCGAGGGCGACCTGATTCGCGTCCACTTCGAGAATCTGGGCCGACACGCCCACACCATCCATCCCCACCTCCGCAACCTCGATCCGTCGATGGACGGCGTGCCGACGAACGGGCCCGGCGTCCTCGAGACGGGCGACTCGTACACCTACGAGTGGATCGCCCAACCCGCCGGCTGTCACTTCTATCACTGTCACTCGCTCCCGCTCAAGGAGCACATCCACCGGGGGCTGTACGGCGCGATCATCGTCGACCCCGACCCCGAACGCGTCGCGGAGCGCCCCGCGGACTACTGTGACTTCCACCCCTCGCAGATCACCGACGACCTGCGCGCGGACCTCGTCGCGGAGGCGGAGACGCGAAACCACGCGGTCGACGCCAACGACGCCGTCGACGAGATGGTGATGGTGATGAACGGCTTCGACACCAACTTCGACGGCGACAACGAGGTGTACGCCGTCAACACGCGGGCGTTCGCGTACGGCGTCGGCGAGACGGACGGTCGGGGCGAGTGGCAGGCCGGCGAGACGAAACGACCGATTCAGGTGGACCGGACGCGACGCCAGCGCGTCTACCTGATCAACACCATCGAGTTCGACCTCGTCAACTCCTTTCACACCCACTCGCAGTTCTTCGACTACTACGACCACGGAACGACGCTGTATCCCACCCACCCGACGGTGGACACGATCATGCAGTGTCAGGCACAGCGCGGGATCATCGAACTGGACTACTCGACCCACGACCCGGGACTGTACATGTTCCACGCCCACCAGTCGGAGTTCGCGGAACTGGGCTGGATGAGCTTCTTCGAGGTGATCTGAGATGAGCCAACCAGACGGCGGCACGACGATGCACCGCACCGACCGACCGCTCGGACTGCCGCGCTGGGTCGCGGCCGTCCTGCCGCTCATCCTCCTCGCGCTGATCGTCGGCGGCTTCTTCGCTGCGACGCCGTTCGCGTCGCTGGCGTCGGGCGGCGAACCCCTCCCCGACGTGACGGTGACCCACACCACCCTGCCCGACGACGAGACGGTGGTCCTCCACGTCACGAACAACGGTCCCGATCCGGTGACCATCTCGCAGGTGCTCGTCGACGACGCGTACTGGGACTTCGACGTTCGGGGCGCGGGTGGCGACGCGACGCTCGCCCCGCGCGAGAGCGCGCGCGTCGAGATTCCGTACCACTGGAACCCCGGCTGGGATCTGGCGTTCGCGCTCGTCCTCTCGGACGGCGCGACGGTCCACCACACGCTCGTCGCGCCGAGCGAGTCGCCCGGGCTGACGACCGACCTGCTCGTGACGATGGTCGTCGTCGGCCTCTTCGTCGGCGTGATTCCCGTCGCGCTGGGGATGCTGTGGTTCCCCTTCCTGCAGTCGATGAGCGACCGCTGGCTCCACGCCATCCTCGCGTTCTCGGCCGGCATCCTCGGCTTCCTCGCCGTCGACGCCGGGTTCGAGGCGTTCGAACTCGGCGAGCAGGTACCCGGTGCCTTCGAGGGGCCGGCGCTCGTCACGCTGGGCATCCTCGGCTCCCTGCTCGCGGTGCAGTCCGTCAGCGCGTGGCGACAGGGCCGGGCCGACGACGGCGACGCCCGCGCGGAGAGCGGCCTCTGGATCGCCTACCTCGTCGCGCTCGGCATCGGCCTGCACAACCTCGCCGAGGGCCTCGCCATCGGGAGTTCGTTCGCCCTCGGGCGCGTCTCGCTCGGCGCCTTCCTCGTCGTGGGCTTCATGCTCCACAACGTGACGGAAGGCCCCGCCGTCGTGGCGCCTCTGGCCCGCGACGAGCGTCCACCCCTGCTGCATTTCCTCGGCCTCGGCGCCCTCGCGGGCGCGCCCGTCATTCTCGGCGGGTGGCTCGGCAGTCTCGCGTACTCGCCGACGCTCGGCGCACTCTTCTTGGCCGTCGGCGTCGGCGCCATCCTGCAGGTGGTCTGGGAACTCCGCGAGATGATCGGCCGCCGGGCGCGCGCGGGGACGGCGCTGAACTTCGGAACCTTCCTCGCTGGTCTCCTCGTGATGTACGTCACGGACCTGTTCGTCGCGCTATGAATCGGCGAGCCCTCCTCCGACTCGGCGGGGCGGGACTGGTCGCGACGGTGGCCGGCTGTTCGTCCGTCGGCGGCTCCGGTCCCCGACGCGTCTCGATGACCGACGACTTCGCGTACGACCCAGCGCGGATCACCGTCGACGCCGGCACGGCCGTCCGGTGGGAGAACGACAGCGACGTGGGTCACACGGTGACGGCGTACGGGGGCGGCATCCCGGCGGACGCCGTCTACTTCGCCAGCGGCGGGTTCGACACCGAACGCGCCGCTCGCGACGCCGTCGCTGGTGGCCTCGTCGCCGCGGGCGACGCCTACGAACACGCCTTCGACACCCCCGGCGCCTACGACTACTTCTGCGTGCCCCACGAGGGGTCGGGGATGACCGGGCGCGTGGTCGTCCGCTAGACGAACCGGATAATCTCCTCGTTGAACCGCTCCGCCTCCTCCCAGAACGGGCAGTGGCCACTGTCCCCGAAGGGGACGTGGGTCGCGTCCGGCATCGCGTCTTCGAGCCACGAACCCACGTCAGTCGGGAAGATATCGCTCTGCTCGCCGTAGATGAGGAGGGCGGGCACGTCCACCTCGCTCACGACCGGCCGGAGGTCCGAGTACGTCATGTCGAGGAAGATGTCGACGGTGACGCTGGTCGGCGTCTTCATCGTCTCCGCGTACATCTCGTCGACGAGGGCGTCGTCGATCTTGTCGGCGAACATGGCCTGCACGAACGGCTTGGCCGCCGACGCGCGGTTGTACTCCAGATTCGTCGCCAGCTCCGTCGCCGCCGCGCCCGAGAACTCGCCCAACAGGGCGTGATCCCACTCCTCGTCGCTGTGGAACTTCGGGCTCTGGTCGACGAAGACCACCTTCTCCAGCCCGTCGGTGCCGAACTGGTCGACGTAGTTGAGGATCACCGCCGTCCCCATCGACCACCCGACTGGTGTCACGCCCGTCAGATCGAGGTGCTCGATCAGTTCTCGCACGTCGCGAGCGTACTGCGCCAGCGTGTGTCCCGCGTCGGTCTTGCCCGACTTGCCGTGGCCGCGGAGGTCCATCGCCACGACCTGATGGCCCGCCTCGACGAGCGCGTCGACGTTGTGTTGCCACCAGTACGTCGAGTTCATCGTCCACCCGTGGATCAGGAGGATCGGGTCACCCTCACCGCGGTCGGTGTAGTAGATCGGTACGCCGTCGTTGGTCTCGAAGTACGCCATTCGATACCACCGTTCAGGGAGACGACAGGTGAGGTGATAGAGGTGTGGGTCGAACGGACTCCGGTACCGGCCCCGGTGATAGGCTCAGTGAGTGATACGAACGTCGTGCTGGAGACGGCGAGTGGAGTCAGAACGGTGTGGAGGCGGTACTGACCCTGTCTACTATTGTCATTGACCAATTAGGTACGGGTATGCTCGTTGAAGATTTCATGGAGACGGACCTCGTTACAGCCGATATTGAAGGGACGCTTCTGAGTCTCGCCGAGCAGATGCTCCGCAACCACGTCGGGAGTGTGATCGTGGTGAAAGACGGCAATCCAACTGGGATCGTCACTGAAACGGACATCATCAAAGCTGGCTACGCGAGAGACGACTGCTTTAGCGACATTCCAATCGAGCAAGTGATGAGCCATCCGTTGGTGACCGTCGCACCGGATAAGCCGATTCGAACGGCGATGCGAGCGATGAGAGACGAGAACGTCAAAAAGCTCCCCGTCCAAGACGGGATAGACCTCCTCGGCATCCTCACTATGACTGACGTAACGCGCCAGTACAATGACATCGTGAAGGAAATCCACGAGATGGAACAACCGACTGGACTGAGTGAAGCCGAACTCCAAGCCCTCGATGCTCGGCGTGAGTGATCCCGCGATGGTGAGTGAACGCTCCTCTGTCCACCGAAACTGACCCACCCTGTGACAGCCATCTCGGGGCCCGACTCGCACCCTGTATTCGGCACAGTCACGGGAACCGCTCGACCGAGGATTTCGGTGGGGCCGCTGCAACCGTCTGGTCGACTGTCTCACGCGCGCCGCCCCTATTCCGGTGGCGCTAACGACGCGCGCCGCCCCTATTCCGGCGGCGCCAACGACGCGCGCCGCCCCTTCGGAATCACCGACCGCAACTCGTCGTGGACGTACAGGCCGACGCCGATGGGTTCGACGCCGCCCGCGATTTCGTGGGCGACGATCAGGTAGCCCCAGTCGCCGTCCCACGCCGGCTCCAGATCCTCGCCGGCGAGGAAGCGAACCGCCTCGTCGGGGTCGAGGACGAGCACGTTCCTCGTCGCCTCGCGGCCGAACCGCTGGACGGCGTTCGTCGTCGGCTTCCAGTGTTCCTGCCGCGTGCGCAGGAACGTCATCCCCAGCCCTTCTACGTCCGTCGGGGACGGCACGTCGCCAGCGAAGATCCAGATTTTGCCCGCGCCCTTCTCCCAGAAGGTGTAACCCTCGAACGTGTCCGCGGGCAGGCCGAAGCGGTCGACCCACCACTCGATCACTTCGCTCCGGGTCGCCCGGCCCACCACCTCGCGGTCGTCCGCGGTGGACGGGAGGCGGTCGAACCGCTGGCCGTCGTTCGTGGCACCGTCGGTCATTCCGCCACCTCCAACTTCGCACAGAAAAAGCCGCCCGTGTCGTTGTGGTGCGGGTAGATGCGGAGCGCCTTCTCGACGCTCGGGTCGTACTCCTCGCCCTCCCACTCGGTGACGCCGGGAACGCCGTCGAGGGGGGCGTCGAAGTCGACGATGCGGCACGGCTCCGCGTCGAGGACGTGATCCAGCACCGCCTCGTTCTCCTCCGGCGCGAACGTGCAGGTGGAGTAGACGACGGTGCCGCCGGGACGGGTGGCCTGAATCGCCCGCCGCAGAATCCCTTTCTGGACGCCGGCGACGCTGTGGACGTGATCCAAACTCCACGTGTCGAAGGCGTCCGGGTTCTTGCGGATCGTCCCCTCGCAGGAACAGGGGGCGTCGACGAGGGCGGCGTCGAAGGCGTTTACGCCGCCCTCCTGTCCCTCGCCGAGCGGCTTCAGCGAGAAGTTGCGCGCGTCCTGATTCGTGACGACGAGGTTCGTCACGCCAAGCCGCTCGGCGTTGTGGCGAAGCGCGGAGAGGCGGCCGAGGTTGTTGTCGTTGCCGACGAGAACGCCCGAGTCCTCCATCAGCGCCGCGAGCTGCGTGGTCTTGCTCCCCGGTGCGGCGCAGGCGTCCCACACCCGGTCGCCGGGCTGGGGGTCCAGAACCAGTGCCGGCAGGTTCGACACCTCCTCCTGCCCGTGAATCCAGCCGTGGGCGTGGGGCCAGTTGCGGCCGGGGGAGTCCTCGGGGAGTCGGAGAACGCCGGGGTGCCAGTCGGCGGGGTCGTACGTGATGCCTTCCTCGTCCAGCGCCTCGCGCACCCGCTCGACGGTCGCCTTGATCGTGTTGACGCGAACGACCGAGGGCAGGGGCCGGTCACAGGCCGCCCGGAAGGCCTCGACGTCGTCGACGAGCGATTCGTACCGCTCCAGCGGAGTCATCGACGGGGATTCGACGGGGGAGGGTTAGTGGGTTTCGACCGGCGGGCGGGTCGTCTCAGTTCGCCGCGCCGGCGCCGTCGACGGCGGCGGCTTCGGTACCGGGGTCCGCATTTGCATCCGCCAGCACGCTCACGTCGAAGTCGGCTTCGAGCAGGCGCGAGCCACACCCGGAACACGACACCGCGATCACGTCGTAGTCCCGGCAGCAGGAGCGCACGACTTCGTGCTCCATGTCGACGGGGGCGTCACACGCCGGACAGCGGTCGAGGAACAGGCGGAGCGCCCCGAGCAGTTCGCTCCGCGCGGCGAGGGGGATGGCGCGCCAGCGCGGCACCCAGTCGTCGAGTTCGCGCGCCGCGGCCACGTCCGCGACGAACGCGGCACGGGACTCCCAGCGGCCGATCCGCTCGCTGTCGAGGTTGGCGACGACCGCCTCGCCGTAGCGCTGGATGTCCAGCAGGTCGGCGTCGAGGTCGGTCAGCGCCGCGAGTTCGACCGCGTCGATCCGTTCGACGTCGACGTCGGTTAGCCCGGTCCGTTCGGCGTCGATGTCGTCCATCCGTGTCTCCCACGCCGCCGCGAAGGCGGGCGTGAGGACGAGGTCGTCGTCCCCGTCTTCGAGGACGCCCGCCGAGACGAGCGTCTCCTCCACGTCCACCGACGTGGGTGCCGGCTCGACCTTGTCGAAGACGGCGAGGAGCCAGTCGGGGAAGTAACGGCGGGTGAACGTCGGCGTCCCGGGCACGAGGTAGCCACGGAGGTAGATCGTTCCCAGCGCGACGAGGAAGGCGACGGCACCGAGCGGCGGGGAGAGGACGCCCAGTGCCAGCGAGCCGACGGCCGCGATGGCGACGTTGGTGATCGTACACGGGACACACCGGTTCTCGCCGGTGTATTCGGGGTTCTGGTATCGGTGAATGAGTGTCATGGGTGGATACCGCCGTCGGGCGGCGAGTGGTCGGTCGGCAGGGACGCGTCGAGGGGACATAGGTATGGCCGGCTTGCCGGCACGTCGGTCGAGCAGTCAGGGGTGGGGTTGGCGTCGCCGCCCGCGATGTCGGTAGCGAAGGAGGCTCCCGACCGTCCGCCGGACGCGCCAGCGGTCGTTCCAGAGCTGGACGGCGACGCTCACGGCGAACGCGGCGAGTGTGCCGCTGGACCAGAGGAGGGGATCGACGGCGCCGACGAGCGGCCAGCCGACCAGCGACGCGGTCACGAGGACGAGGCCGAACACGCCGAGACTTCGGTAGTACTCCCCCCACGTCACGCCGAGCCCGTTCAGCACGTCCATGTGGCGGTCGATTTCGCGGACGGCGGGTCGGAGGTGAACCAGACTCCGGTCGCGGTCGTAGTCGACGACGCCGATGTCGTGCAGTTTCGGGAGGTGCGTCTGGTGGAGCGAGGTGTAGACGCTCTCGCGGACGCGCGCTGGCGGGGGTGACTTCCCCGTCTCGGCGGCCGCGATGGCCGTCGAGAGGTCGCGTACGGTGACGGTCCCGGGAGAGGCGTCGAGCCGTTCGATCACCGCCCGCCGCCGTTCGTTGGCGAGAATCCCGTGAATCTGGCACTCCGTCATGTGTCGTCGCGTCATCTGCCCAGTCATCACAACCGACGAAATCGAGGCGCGAGAGGGGTATAGGTATGAACGCCCAGCCACGCGTCGTCGCCGCGTGTAACGATCTATTACGATTCGGCTGTGCGATCCATCTCCCCGTTCGGTCGTCTTCAGGAACACCCTGCCGGGTCCCTAACGAAACCGTAGATGCCGCTACGATGGCCGTAGACGCCTCTATGGTGGCGTTTGGGGGCGGGGCGGCGGTGATTACCTATACCCCCTGCCGTCGGAGTGGTGGTTGTCCCGAACCGAGGTCACGACACCGTCGGCCGCGGCGGGCAATCAACCACCATGAACGACGACCGACAATTCAGCGTTTCCCGGCGGAAGGTACTCGCCGGGCTCGGCACGATTGGCATCGCCTCCGCGGGCGCAGGACTCGGCACCACCGCCTACTTCAGCGACCAGGAGACCTTCCAGAACAACCAGCTAACGGCTGGGACGCTCGACATGAAAGTCGACTGGGAGGAGCACTACTCCGACTGGTCCGACGACGAGGCACAGTACGCGTCTATGGGCACGATGGACGAGCACGACATCGAACTCCCCGCACTCACGTCCGGTGGCCAGTTCGTCGCCGACGCCAAACCCATCTATCTGACGCTCAACGGCGAGACGGCCGCCGAGAAGCAGACTGCGAAGGACAACCTCTGGGACGCCACCTCCGTCGAGGCTTTCCCCGACGTGCTCGGCGACGACGGCTCCTACGACGGTATTCAGGACGAGTTCTCCGACGCGGACGCGTGTGACATCCTCACCGACGTCGGCGGCAACGCCAGCGGCCTGAGCGACAGCCGTCGCACCCGCGGGACGTTCGCCGGCCAGACGACCGAGGAGGGCGACCCGCTCATCAACATTCAGGACGTCAAGCCCGGCGACTTCGGCGAAGTCACCTTCAGCTTCCACCTCTGTGACAACCCCGGCTACGTGTGGCTGAACGGCGAACTGATCGAGGCTCGCGAAAACGGCCACACCGAACCCGAGAACGAGGATCCCGACTCCGTCGGGCCGGCCGACGAGGTGAGCGGCCCCGAAGATCTCGAAACGAGCCAGGTCGAACTGCTCGACGAGATCGTCACCCGCGTCTGGTACGACCCGAACGGCAACAATCAGGTGGACGTGCTCTCCGGCGAACTCGACATCATGATCGCCATCGACGCCTCCGGCTCCATCGAGGGGAGCAAGGGGACCGAGGGCACCGAGGCGTACAACCTCGTGCAGGGTGTCGACGAGTTCGTCGCCGCGCTCGCGGCGTCGCCAGCCGACATCCGGGCCGGACAGGTGCTGTTCGGCGAGGGCAACGCCCTCGGCGACTTCACCGGCCTCACTTCGCCCGGCTCTCTCCCGACCATGGCGTCGGTGTACCCCGACAGCGGCCGCGGCAACACGCCGCTGCCCGCCGCGCTGGACGTGTGCGATCAGGAACTCGACGCCAACGCGCGCGCCGGTGCCGACAAGATCATCGTCGCGTTCACCGACGGTGGCCCGAACTACAGCGCCGACAGCTACTCCGCGGGCGGTTACACCGCGCCGCGTGACGGTGCGGGCTACTCCGAGGACGGCAGTTCCGCCAACGGCTACGACAACAACAACGGCGGGACCGTGACCCAAGTCGAGGAAGCAGAGACCGCGCTGGTCGCAGAGACCATCCGCGACTCCGGCAGCCGCATCGTCGTCGTGAACGTCGCCGACGACCCCACCGAGGATCAGGGCAGCACGGGCGTCACGCTCCGCGAGTACCTGAGCGGCACCGGCTCCCCGTACCCCGAGGGCGGTATCGCCAGCTCCGGGTTCTACTTCGAGGTGGATCTGGCCGACCTGCAGGCCGTCGCCGACAGCCTCGCCGCGAGTGTCGCCGTCCCCGAGGAAGTGTTCTTCCAAGGCACGCTCCGCGAGGCGCTCGGGGCCATGTCCGGTAACGATGGCCGTGGCATCCCGCTCGACGGCGACACCTCGACGGCGTTCGACGAGAAGAACGACCCCGAGAACGACCCGGACCGCGACTGTTTCGCCGGCGAGGGCACGACCCACTACGTCGGATTCCAGTGGTGGCTCCCCATCGACCACGCGAACCAGATCCAGAGCGACTCCGTGTCGTTCGACGTGGGATTCTACACCGAACAGTGCCGCCACAACGACGGCGCTGGGATGGTTCCGGAGGAACCCGTCGAGGTCGAGACGACCCCCGAACAGCCGGCCGCCTGATCGCTCGATCCGGACCGGCTGACCCATCCGTCCGGTCACTCGGCGGCAGTGTCGCCGCCTCCTGACCGTTTCCCCAACCCACGCGGAGCGCCCGGTACGGCGTGGCCACGCGGCGGTTCGACTCCGCCGGTGGGTTTCCCCCCGAGGGAGCATTCCCATGACCAAACTCACACTCACTCGACGCCGCCTGCTCGCCGGTCTCGGCACCATCGGTGTCGCCTCGGCCGGTGCCGGCCTCGGCACCACCGCCTACTTCAGCGACCAAGAGACGTTCGAGAACAACCAGCTGACCGCCGGCGAGTTCGACCTCAAGATGGACTGGCAGGTGACCTACACCGGCCCCGACGGCTTCGAGTACGTCACGGCGTCGCCGGATCAGTACCGGAACGAGGATATCGATACGCTCGCCCGTGACGGGCTCTTCAACCTGATCACCGACACCGACGGCATCCGTGACCCCATCGACTCCCGGGACGCCATCGCGAACCGGGCGTTCGGAAGCGACTACGACGACCTGACCGAGGCGCAACAGGCCATCGTCGAGGACGCGTTCCGGTCGCAGTTCGCGGACGTACCGCAGGATCTCTTCGAGACGCGGCCGATCATCGACCTCGACGACGTGAAACCCGGCGACAGCGGCTCCGTTTCGTTCAGCCTCCACCTGTTCGACAACCCCGGATACCTCTGGTTGAACGGCCGACTCGTCGAGGCACGCGAGAACGGCCACACCGAACCCGAAGGCGACGACGGAGACACCGTCGGCGCGGCGGACGAGGTGTCGACGCTCCTCGACAACGGCGTGGAACTGCTCGACGAGATTCGGGTCACCGTCTGGTACGACCTCGACGGCGACGCGGACGTCGACGCCGACGAACCAGTCCTGCTCGGCGGGAACGCCGACCCGACCGCGAATCCGACGCTCCGCGACCTGCTCGGCCTCCTGTCGACGGGCAACGGACTGCCGCTCGACGCCACAGCCGATCCGCAGGCCGACGCTATCGACCGCGCCTGCTTCGCCAACTCGACGACGTACTACGTCGGCGTCAAGTGGGAACTACCGGTCGACCACGCCAATCAGATCCAGTCCGACGGCGTCACCTTCGACCTCGGCTTCTACGCCGAGCAGTGCCGGCACAACGACGGCGCCGGGATGGTGGCAGACGACGAGACGCCCACCCCGTCCGAACCGGAGGTCGTGACGGACGACGAGTGATCGGCCGAACCGATCACTCTCCTCTCCACCGATGGATCGAACTGACGCACCGCCGCTGTCGCGGCGACAGATCCTGCTGGGCCTCGGCGCCGTCGGCGTGAGCGCCGCGGGCGCCGGCCTCGGGTCGGCCGGCTATCTCGCCGACCGCGAGCGCGCGCCCAACGTCACCGTCGCCGGCGGCCTCGACGTCGCCATCGGCTACCAGTCGACGTACAACGGAAACCTGCTGGGCGCTGTGCCGCCCGAAGGTGGTCCGCGCACGGACTGCGAGACGCCCGGCCTCGTCGACGGCGCGGGCGTCCCCGTCGTCGACCTCGCGGACGTGAAACCCGGCGACTGCGGGACGATCACGGCGGCGCTACACGTCTGCGAAAACCCCTCGCGTCTCTGGCTGGCCGTCGACCTGATCGACGCCGCCGAGAACGACTACCGTCCGGAGGAGGTCGAGGCGGGCGACGAGACGCCCGATGCCGGCGAACTGCAGGATCTCGTCGAGGTGACGGTCTGGCTGGACGGTGACGCGGACGGCATCGTCGACGACGGCGAACGCCTCGCCTACGACGGAACGCTCGCTGGACTGGCGACGACGGCCGGGCCGGGCGTCCTCCTGACGCGGGACGACGACGGCCCGACGTGCGCGGACGGTGTCGTCACCGTGTCGCTCGCGTGGTGTCTGCCGCTCGACGGCCCGGATCACAACCGCGCGATCACCGACACCGTCGCGTTCGACTGCCGGTTCGCGGCGGTCCAGTGCCGCCACGACCCGGTCGGCTGGAATCCGTTCGACGACGGCGAGTCGTCGCCGTCGACGGCGAGCACAGCTGGCAACGAAACGACGGCTCAGTCGGCCGATTCGGCCGGGTAGGGTGGTCCTACCGGCGCCGAACGCGGGGTACGGAAGCTATACCTAATCCCCGTCGCCGCGCACTGTCGTAGCGACAACCCACGCTGGATGCGGGTCCCCGACACCGTCGGAGGTCCGTGACACGACATCGTCGTGGTACGGCGGTTCGACTCCGCCGGTGGGTCTCCCCCCCGGAAACTTCAATGACACACGGTTCACCACTCACACGACGGGAACTGCTGGCCGCCATCGGCGGCGTCGGCCTCCTCGCAGCCGGGCCGCGAGTAGTCGGCGCCCTCGGACGGGACCCGTCGTTCACGCAGTACACGTACGCGCAGTCGGCCGGCCCAGACCTCCGGGTCGCGTGGTACGAGCGGTACAACGGCATTCTGCAGGAGGAGAGCAACCGCTTCACCGGCGGCGACCCGCTGACGAACTCCTCGGACGCGTTCAACGAGTCGGGGAACGACGGCCGCTTCGTCGACGTGACGGGCACGGACGCCGTCGCCACGGGGCCCGTCCTCTCCATCCCCAACGCCCAGCCGGGCGACGAAGGCCTCCTGCTGATCGGCCTCCGGGCCGAGAACGGCCCTGCGCGCGCTTGGCTCAGCGTCACCGCTGCCGACTTCGCGGAGAACTCGCTCGTCGAACCGGAGCGAGCCGAGGGCGACACGGACGACACCGGCGAACTGCAGGACTACGTCGACGTGGAGATCTGGTACGACACCGGCCGTCTCGGCGTCGGCGGCTGCAACGGCGAGCGCGACTTCACCGAGGAAGCCGTCGTCGCCGCCGGCACGCTGGCCGAGGTGAGCGACACCCTCGACGGCGGCGTGGCACTCGATTTCGGCCTCGTCGGCGACGCCTGCATCGAGGCGGGCACCCAGCGCTGCCTCGCGCTCCGCTGGCGCATCGACCCCGCGGTGACGAACGTCATCCAGAGCGACTCCGCTAGCCTCGACATCGCGTTCGCGGCCACGACGTGTGACGACACGACGAACCCCTTCGGAGGCGAGCTATGAGCGGTGCGGACGGCCTCCGGATGAACCGCCGTCGGCTGCTGGCCGCCATCTCCACCGTCGGCGCTGCTGGTGCACTGACCGGCCGTGGCGCCGCCGCGTACCTGACCGACCGCGAGACGCTCGCCGACAACCGCATGACTGCGGGGTCGGTGACGCTCAGTCTCGATGGCGTGGACACCGGGCAGGCGAGTCTCGGGTTCACTATCGACGACTACGGCTTCGAGAACCGGGACGAGGAGACGGTCTGTCTCGGCTTGGGTGCGGACTCGAATCCCGGGTGGGTGTGGGTTCGGGCGTGTCCCGAACACCCCACGCTGGAAGACGCCCTCGACGCCAGCCTGACCGTCGACGGCGAGACGGTCTACTCGGGATCGCTCGGTGGCCTCCTCGGCCGTCTCTCGGGACTCGACGGTGGCGGCGTCCTCCTCACGGCCCTCGCGGGCGACGGCGACCCCGTAGAGCCCGGCGCGGACGGCGAGACCTGTCTCACGGTCGCCATCTGGGCGCCGAGGGCGCTCGCGGACGACCCCGACACCGTCCGGGCGCTGAAGGCCGCGTCGCCGTTTACGGTGACCATCGACGCCTACGCCGAGCAGTCGCGCCACGTGCCGACGCCGCGGCGTCCGGTCGAGGGGCTGAACCCCTCGTTCACGTTTCCGGCGTGTGAACCGACTGGTGGGGACGAGGGCGACGAAGACGGCGACGGCTACGCCATCAGCAACATCTCGCTGTGCACGTCGACGCCGGTCGACTCGACCGCAATCACGTGGACGATCCTCGATTCCGATACCGGCGCGGCCGTGACGGGCAGCGTCGACGAGCCGTACGCCGTGCGAATCGAGTCGGCCGAGCCGATCCAGTACGCCGTCGTCAAAGCCGGGCAGGAATTCCGACGTTTCGACGTCGGCGACGCGACGACGTTCACCGTCACCTCGACGGGCGGGACGCTCCTCGACGACGTGCCCCCGAACTTCTCTCGGTGTGCCTGCGGGGGCGACGGGGTCAAACTCGACTGGATGGACGGCGTCGACGACTTCGGGGCCCCCGTCACGCTGTCGTGTGACGGCGAAGCGGGTGGGAAGCCGCCCACGGACGACGTGGGCGAGTCATCCGGTGGTGGTCCCCCGGATGGCCCACCCGGACCGACCGTCCGGGGAACGCCCGGGGAGGGAACGACCGGAGACGGAACGACCGGGAGCGACGACGCGCCCGAGACGACCGGCGGCGGTCCGCCGAACGGAGACGACAAATGAACCCAGATATTCGGCAGGCGCTAGAGGCGCAGACGGTCGGACGAGCGCTGCTCGTCGTCGTCCTGCTCGCCCTGATCGCTCCCTTCGTCGTGTACGCGGTCCCGGCGACCGTCGGCGCCGAGGCGAGTTACGTGGTCCTGACGGCCAGCATGACACCCGCCATCGCGCCGGGTGACGTGGTGATCGTCGACGCCGTCCCCGCCCGCGACGTGCGCGTGGGCGACGTGATCGTGTTCGAACAGCAGGCGGGCGATCCGATCCCGATCACGCACCGCGTGATCGCGGTCGACCGCCCGGTCGACGCTCCGCCCGAATTCCGGACCAAAGGGGACGCGAACGAGGACGCCGACCTGACGCCCGTGACGCCCGACCGCCTCGTCGGTCGGGTCGCGTTCACCATCCCGCTGATCGGGCACGTCGTCCAGTTCGTCGGGACACCCACTGGCTTCGTCGCGCTCGTGGTCCTCCCACTCGGCCTGCTGGTCGTCTCCGAAGTCGTCGACCTGCTCCGGTCGGGACGCTCCGGCGAATCGCTCGTCGGCGACGGCGATGGCGGCGGTGCTGATGCCGTCTCCACGGCCGACCCGGCCGACGCCGACAACCCGGTCCGGCCCACGGCCACCGTCGCCGACGATCAGGTCGTCATCACGCCCGCCGATCTGACCCTGACGAGCGTGGCACTCGGCGCCTTCGCCGTCTACGCCGGCTACGCCGCCCTGCAGGAGACGACGACTGTCTCCGTGACCCTCGCCGTCGCCGTCGGGGCGCTGTTCGCGCTCGCGGCCGGGATTCGCCTGTTCGGGCTCTCGGACGCGGACATCGGCGCCGATACCGGCACCCTGTCAGCCGATACCCCTGCGGTGCGCGTCCACGACGCCCGTCCGTCCGGCCCGACCGTCGACGTGGCGTCGCCGGCCGATTTGCGGGCCATCGCCGGGACGCTCGGCTGTCCCGTCCTGCGCGACGACCGCAACCGGTACGTCGTCCTCGACGGGACGGTCACGTACGCCTACGACGTGCCGACGGAGGCCGGGAACGAGAGCGATGCCGAGGTCGGAACCGTGGACGGAGCCGAACGCGACGACGCGGGCGCTCCGTCGACCACGCCGCCGACCGCACCCGCTCCGGCGGATTCGGGGGGTGTCGGTCGATGACGACGGCCGACCGTCGTGTGTTCCTGCCCGTCCTCGTGGCCTGCTGGCTGACGTTCGCGGCGGCGTTCGGCGGCGCCTACACCTTCGCCGTGTTCAGCGACACCGGCGGTGTCGACGCCACCGTCGACGTGTCGGGACTGCCGGTGATCGAACCGGTCGTTCCGCCGGCCCCGCTCTCGGTCGGCGGCTTCGCCGTGGGCAACGACTCCGGAAACGCGACCGTGACCGGATCGTCGTCGTCCGGTAACCTGACCGGTGGCGCGACAGCCAGCGACGCGGCGACAGCCGACGACGACGCGACAGCCGGCGGAACGCCGACACCCCCGAGTGACGGCGATTCGGGGGCTGCGCCCCCGACACCCGCCGAGGACGGTCCCGTGGGTGGCGGTCGCCCCGACGCCGACGACGGCTCCGACGAGGGGAGTGATCCCGCTGGCGGCTCGCAGTCGGTCGGGGACACCGATGACGGCGGGCCGGACAACGCCGACGACACTGGTGGTGACGGTTCGGACGCCGACGCCGATGCTGGTGGTGACGATTCGGACGCCGCTGACACCGGTGGTGACGATTCGGACGCCGCCGACACCGGCGCCGACGATCCGGACGCCGCCGACGGTGCCAGCGATGCTGACGACGACGATACGGGTGCCGACGACTCGACTGACGACACCGGGTCGGCTGGTGAGAGCACGAGCGACGGCGGCGGTTCGGATGCCACCAGCGATTCGGGCACCGACGGCGGAGACGCCGCCGATAGCGGCGACTCGGACAGCGGCTCGGACGACGGGTCGAGCGATAGCGACTCTGACGCTGGCGACTCGGGCGGCGACAGTTCGGGCGACAGCGGCGGACCGAGCGACGGCGATTCGGGAAGCAGTTCGAGCGACAGCGACGGATCGAGCGACGACGATTCGGACAGGGGTCCGAGCGGCGGTGACTCCGGAACCACCGATTCGGACAGCGGTACCTCGGACAGCGGCAGTTCGACGGACAGCGATTCCAGCGGTAGTTCGAGTAGCGGCGACTCCGGTGGAAGCGACTCTGGCGGCGATTCCAGCGGGAGTTCGAGCAGCGGCGACTCTGGCGGCGGCGACTCGGGTGGAAGCGACTCGGGTGGAAGCGACTCGGGTGGAAGCGACTCCAGCAGTAGTTCGAGCGGCGGCGACTCTGGCGGCGGCGACTCCGGTGGAAGCGACTCTGGCGGCGATTCCAGCACCAGCTAAATCGGGTCGATAGCGTCCCGTCGCCCGTCGAGGACGGCGAACTCCTCGCCGCGACGACGTTCGAGCCAGTGGAGCAACCGTTCGGCCCACACCAGTTTCCGGCGCTTGGCCGCGTCGACCGTGTCGTCGTCGAAATCCCACCCCGGGAAGCGGAGTGAAGCGGCGCCGAAGGCGTCTGCGAGGAAGGCGGCCCGGTCGCCGTCGGTGAAGCCGCCGTAGTTTCGGACCGGGCCGTGTGGTTCGGCCTGCGTCGTCGGCAGGACGTGCTCCTTCTCGAACTGTGGAATCCAGCGCTCGAGTGCGGGCACGTTGTCGCCGTGGGCGTGGACCGCGACGGGAACGCCCTCGCGGGTCAACTCTCGGGCGGTGGCGGGCGTCTTGTCCAGATCGGTCACCATCAGGTCGACGACGACGCCGGCCTCGCGGAGGCGGTCGGCTGCCGTCGAGGCGGCGATTACCACGTCCGCGTCGGCGGCGACGCCGGTTTCGTCGACGAGTGAGGGGCCGGCGCCGGCGACGGCGACGGTGGCGCCGTCGATGCAGTGGAGTCGCGATTCGTCGAAGGCGCTCCCGGTTTCGCCGGGCGTCCGGGGCGTCTCCGACGCCCCGCCGTCGACGAGGTCGGCGAGCCGGTCCCGCGCCCGCTCGTCGGCGACGGGGTCGTAGCCGAAGTCCGAGAGAATCCGCTCGTACACCGGACGCCACGTCTGGTAGTTCATCGGACGACCACCGTCACACCCGCTGCTGGTCGGATCGTGACACCAATAAGACCACAATAGCCGGCACGACACCAAGTACCCCTACCCGTGTGCCGCACCGGCTTCCACGGCCTCTGTTTCGAAGCGTCTGGCATAAGCTTTCTCTTACTCGATACTCTCACCGATAGCGGCCAGTGCGGCGTCGAGGGCGTCCGAGCGTCCCGCTGCCGCCGCAACGACGGTATCGAGGTCCGCGGGCGTTCCGGCGAGAAGTCGTCGGCCGCCATCGTCGCCCGTGAGGGTGACAGCCGTCGACCGTGCGGCGTCGGCGAGCGTGTCGCGCTCGGCGGGCGAGAGCCCCGAGAGCTCGAACACCCGGACGACGCCGCGCCGGGCGGCCGTCGCGGTGCCGACGATTCGGTCGAGGTGACGCTCCATCTCTCGGACGGTCGTCACGTCGAGTTCCTCGACGGCAACGTCGCCGGTGGATCGCAGGCGCTCCCGCGCGAAGGCGTCGCCGACGAGAGCGGCGTCCCGCGTCTCGGACACGTCGTGGGTGCGGATCACGTGCGCGCCGCGTTCGACGGCCATCGAGGTGGCGGCGAGGCTGACGGGGAGGGCCTCCTCGGTCGACCGCCCCGCGATGTCGCGCAGGAAGTTCTTCCGGTTGATCGAGACGAGGATCGGTCGGTCGAGGGCGCGGAACTCGCGGAGGCGGTGGAAGGTCTCGCGGTCGTCGTCGAGCGTCTTCGCCTCGCTCCACCCGCCGAACGCGGGGTCGACGATGGTCTTGTCGGTCAGGCCCTCCCGTCGCAGGGCATCGTAGATGTCGTCCACGTCCTCGACGGCGCCGGGACGGGTCAGGTCGGGCGGGCTGGCCATCTTCACGACGGCCACGCCCCGTTCGGAACAGACGCGGGGCATCTCGGGGTCGGCGAAGCCACAGATGTCGTTCACCATGTCGAAGCCGGCGTCGAGTGCCGCCTCGGCAACCTCGTGATAGCGCGTCTCGATAGAGAAGACGGCGTCACCGGAGACGCTCTCGATGGCTTCGACGGCGGTGTCGAGGCGGTCGAGCTCCCCCTCGGCCGAGAGCACCTCGAAGCGCTTGTTCGCGGATTCGAGCCCCACGTCGACGATGTCGGCCCCCTCGTCGATCAGCTCCTCGTCGACGTACGCGGCGGCCTCGCCGGGGTCGTCGAAGACGCTCGGCTCGTACGGCGACTCCTCGCTGACGTTCAGCACGCCCATGATCCGCGGCGGATAGTCGTCGCCGATGCCGAGGCCCGCGGCGTCCACGTTTCGCATGAGCGCCCGTGAGGGCGCGACGACCATATGCGGACCGGTCGGTATGGCGGTCGGACGGGCAGGACTCCGAGCGACGGACCGGTCGGTATGGCGGTCGGACGGGCAGGACTCCGAGCGACGGACCGGTCGGTGTGGCGGTCGGACGGGCAGGACTCCGAGCGACGGACCGGTCGGTATGGCGGTCGGACGGGCAGGACTCCGAGCGACGGACCGGTCGGT
>Ga0207757_100057_pt1 | contig 90782 bp, 86 predicted proteins | sample A23P3SouthBayCA_2_FD_187752 | JGI IMG/M metagenome (GOLD analysis project Ga0207757, IMG submission 187752) | Aerobic enrichment media microbial communities from Eden Landing Ponds, California, USA - A23 P3 (2) (SPAdes) | ecosystem: Environmental > Aquatic > Marine > Unclassified | place... | reverse complement strand
AGGTCTTCCGGACCGACGCCGCGAAGCTGGTGTTAGCGTGGTTGCGTATCCTCGAACGTGACGCTGAACGCGGGTGGGCACTCGTCCTCGAAGAGGCTGGCTACACGATTGACGAGACGAAGACGATCATCGAGCGTGAGGCGTATCCCGAAGCTATGGTCGCATTCCGAGAGGATCTACGGAATTTGGAGACGTTCGGCGGCGTCGCCCGACGCGTGTTCGAACAGTACGGCCGTTCCGGCCCGACCGCAGATGTCGTTCTCGACACTATCCAGTCGGTTCACGGGACGACGACGTTCACCCGTGGAGAGCTGATCCGATTCATCGAGGAGGCGATTGCTGATGGGAGTACACACGACGTCGACGCCGGGGCTGGGACGAACGCGGTGACTGTCCAAACGATCCACGCGACGAAAGGGCTCGAATACCCAATCGTCATCCTCGCAAATATGAACGCTAACAAATTCCCGTCTTCCGGTGGCAGCGGAAGCGATATTGCCTACACCGACCCGATTGGCCTCCGTCTGCGGAAGGTGTACTCAGAGGACGCACACGACGTCCCACACGTCTACGACAACTGGAAGACAGACGTTCTCAATCGCTGCCTCCCACAGAACTACGACGAGGAGCGTCGGCTCCTCTATGTGGCTGTCACGCGCGCTGAGAGCCACCTCGTCTTGACCGGTGGCGTTGACCCGAATTCGTTTCTCGATGCACTCCCCGTTGATGTCGAAGATGTCGAGCCCGACCTATCTGCGTTCGACCCCGAAGACGGCGAGCATTCGACGTACACGGTCGATATTCCAGAGCCTGATGGACCGGCAAGCTACTCACCGCACACCTTCATCGATGACGCAGTCTTCGAAGGGAATACCGGCGGCCGGGGAATGGAGTTCGGGTCAGATGTCCACGAGTTTGCGGAACGGTATGTTCTCGGTGAAGCAGTCGAAACCGGCGATAACCCTGACAAGGAGCACGTGAAGGCGTTAATCGACTCACTCGATGGTGAGACGAGAGCCGAGATCGATGCGTTCCTTCCGCTTACCGTCGACGGCGAGAAGGTAACGATCGGCGGCATCATCGACTTGCTCCACGTGACATCTGACTGTGTTGAGATTATCGACTACAAAACAGACCTTACAACCCACGCTGAGGCCGAATACCAGAAACAACTCAGTATCTACTACCACGTCGTTGCCGATCAATATCCGGAGCGGTCGGTCACTGCGTCGATTTTCTACACCGACGACGGTGACCGGAAGGAGATTGATCCCCTCAGTAAGGTGGATCTTCAAGATCTGGTGTTAACATACAGAATGTGAGCTTTTCCGGCATCTAGAAATTGGAGTAAGTCAGGTGGTACTGGCTGTTCTGTGCCTGTTATAACGTATGAAGCCCGCATATTCTATTCAGCAGGGCCCCTAACATTCGATCTCTATTTGAGAATATTTAGGGTGTGAGAAAGCGGTCGCGTTAACTTTGGCGTGAATTGTGCCGGACGGCGAGAGCTTGGAGCCACGATTCAGCTGTCTTCCGCTCGATATGGCTGAAACTATTTGCAAACGATGAGGTTCGTCGTTCTATTTCTCAGAAGATACGTTCGATAGCGTTCCGATTCCCATATGAAATCATCTGGAATCGATAGCCCTCTTCGACGAGGACGTTCACCAAGTAATCGGCGTCATCAACGAGAAACTCGACGTTGTCCAGCTGATAGCGACGGTGAAGATCCGACAGAAACCATCGCGTCGTCTGTTTCGTTGTCGTCGAAAAGAGCCTTACGTGGAGGATTTCGTTCGTTTCCGGATCGACCGCGCCGTACAGCCAGTAATCGTCGCCGGTGACGCGGATCACTTTCTCATCAACCGCAATCTGATCCGCACTTACCGCCGAAATCGGCTGTAGTTCTGCCTTCTGCATCCACTTGTGAATAGCGACGTGGCCACGCTGGACTCCCAACTTATCAAGAAATTTACTGTCATCCCTCAGTGACATTCCGGCGAGAAGACACCGGATGCCAACTTGAATCGCCCACTCGGGAGTCCGCTTACGCTCCACAAACGACAAGTCGATCCACTGGATACACACGGTGAAGCGTTCGATTTTGGACATAGAGCACTCGAACATCGAACGCCTCATCCTCTAACTTAACGCGACCACACGTCGGGCAATAGTTTTCTTCACGCGGGCCATCAACTACGTCCCAGTAATTACTAACAAGTTTTCAGCACTATACGAAATCGATGACGGACTGGCGATGGATGACTGACACTGGCGCGGTGGGCGAAATGCCCGTCAGAGTCCTTCCAAATCAACAGGCCAAGTTCCTTGATCTTGATTTCTTAGAGGCCGTTCAAGAGGTCCAAATCAGATATGAACAGGCGGTCGAGACACAAATTGCTCCAGGCGACGTGTGTATCTTTACCGCCAGTATTAGCGATGTCAGCACCAAGACGGAGCCAACGATAATCACGGTCGAAGTGCTGGACGTCGAGTTCATCCAGAAAGCGGGAGAGAATCGCACCGAGATTGATGAAATGATGGAGCATCTTGATGAAGCACGTCAGCGACGGCAGGAACAACGGGTCAACGAGACCTGTGCCAATTGTGCTTCTATTGAGAGCGACACCCGATTGTCTGTAGAGCGAAAGCAGGGGGGCCGAGATCTACATTACTGCGCGCAGTGTGGTCGGTTGCTCTCTACCGAAGAGTATCAAGAGTGGATAGAGATTCACGATTAGCTCGAATTGAGAAACCAGTTAGTGACAACGGCGGCTCATCCGCGGTCAGATTGATCCCGAGACCCTTCTCGGCTTCGAGCACGTAGTCAACATCTTCTTCCAGCATCTCTACCAGCGTTCTTTCGACCCCTCGAGAAGTAGAGGATAGAACAACCGATGACCGACACGGATAGCCCACATTCGTTCGAGCAGCTCCGCGACCAATTCGAATACGAGTGCGTCCTCACCGCGCTTGATCGAGCAGACCGCTCTTCAGAGGGCGAGACCTTGGAGGTTCTCTTCCTCGATGATGAGTCTGGCCGGATCTACCGCGTCCTCAACGCAACTCGTGGCGCACCTGACTCAGGCTGGTTCGTCATCGCCCTCGCAGGGCCGAACCCTCAAGACGGCTTCGAGCGCCAGCGTCGTATCCACGACTCCGACACCCACCGAGTCCTCACCACCCAGGTCAAGGAGAACGACCAAGAAACGGGAGCTCGATCTGCAGAACCTTGCTCCGAAACAACCGAATAGCGATCTCGACTTACAGAACGCCCACAACGGCATCGCAAGCCATCACGTGCATAGATGAGCGATCTGTGAGGTGGGTGTTTTTCATTCCCCTGCCAGCAGGTGGAGGAATCACATCGTGAGTTCACACTCCACCGCAGCGACCGGAGACGCATCCGACTCGTCCCCAACGCTTCCCCAGAGTACTGATCGACGTGGCGAACGCGCTCGTAACGAAACGATGGATGTCGCGCTGCTCAAGCAGGGCGGCATCTACTCAGTCACCGGCGAGTCCGGGGAGACCTACACTGTCGACCTCATCGACGAAACGTGTACTTGTCCGGACTACCAAGACCGCGATCCAGAGGGCGGCTGTAAGCACGTCCGACGCGTCGCCATCGAAGTCGACGAAGAGACGGTCCCCCGCCCCGACGGGAAACTCCCGACATCGGCACTCACCACATCAATCCAAGAGAACGATGACAACGACGTCCGTGAGGACGCTGACTACCAGCAGGCAGAAGCCGCCATCATCGACGCCATCCAAGACCGCGAGGAAGAAATCGCCCGGCTTCAGTCAGAGATTGAGGCGCTCGAATTCGTCACCGACACGCTCGAGGCCATCCGCAACCCTGACGAGGACTTTAGTCTCGACGCGATTCGAGACCAGCGATAGATCACCTACAGCTCCACACGCTATGAATTCGTCCACTCACCACGATCGAACGGTAACCATCGACGTGCAGATTCCCCTTGGTGCAACAGAGGACCTCGACGAATCAATTCCAGCCGACATCTACCCCGACTGGCTTCAAGAACGCCTCAATGAGGCGCTCTCCGATCTCTCTGCCACCCCTGACCATCCCGGTGTTCTCGAGGTCGATGTCGACGCCATCACGGTAACCGAAGTAACGAGGCATGAATCGGGCCCCGCTTACCGCCCCCAGTAACTACTATTTCGAGCCCAATTTTTCTTCTCCGTTACAGAGGCGAAGAGGTTTCAAAAACAGATGACAGACAGCACTCGAGACGAGGACTCCGTCGCCTCACTCCTCGTCCCCGACGACACCTCACAAGCCGCACTCATCGATCTTTTCGACACGCTGGAACGTGCCGGCTTTGGTATCGCCCTCTGCGATGGCTACGACTCTCAAGACGCCATCGCGTACGACCTCACCAAGACCAGCTCGCTCAACGACATCTTTCCCTCTCCCGCCTCGCCCGAAGACTACGACGCAGCCTATCGAGAGATGCAAACAGACAGCCTCAGTGGCCCAGCCTTTGAAGCCGCTATCACCGTTCTCGCAGCCCATACGGCAGTCGCAACGCAACACCCAATCGACGGCGAGCGCGCAGATCCAGACATCGGCGATCTAGATGAACGCTCACTCGAGTCGGCAATCTCGGAAGCCGAGACGCGGATCACTAATGCCCTGTACGAACGGGCCCTAGAGAACGTGGAGGTCGACGTATGACGTCTGAAAAGAATTCGTCGGTCCCGATGGCCTGCCCGGAGTGCGGCGGCCGGTCGTTCTCTTGGATCATCGAAGAAGTCCAGTTCGGCGACATCCAGAAGTACGAGGACGGTACTTTCGAAGAGGTCGGTATGAAGCGCGGTGAGGTTGTCGGAAGTGACGTTGAAAATGAGGGCGTCTACTGTACGAACTGCGATGAGCGCCGCGATCGCGACGAGCTCGTTCCTGCCGACGAGGAGACCGCGATCAACCAAGAGGGCGCGTGATTATCCCTTTCATCCCGTCGCCGGAGTAGTCCTGACTCACCAACACCCCCGGACTTCCGTCGTAACCTGGTCCGATACTATGTCCAACGCATCCACCACGCCATCCGACGACACCGATTCGGCCGCACCGTTCGCCACTCTCAGCCGGCTTGCGTACACCCACGTGACGCACGCCCCACTCCACGAACGCTATATGCCCTCGGGAAACTTCGAGGCTGTCGGCGAACCCGGCGAATTCGGCCCGATCGACCCCGAGACCGGGGCTGAATACCGCGCTCTCGGTGGCCCCGATCATCAGTACAACCGCGACTACAAGGTCGGTAGCTCATATCCAAAGACAGTCTTCGTTTACGCCGAGGATACCTCCGGTGAATCCCTCTCCCACAATACACTCGAAGCCATCCTTGATGATCGGAATCTCTGGTCGGATGCACTCACACCCGTCCTCCTCCCGAAAGGTATCGAAGAAAACCAAGCAACTTGGTACTCCGCGTTCCAATTCCGTCCCCCGGAGCGCGCCCCGAGCCTCCACCGGGTCAAGCGCCAGCTCGACCGCATCTTCGACGACGCCGACATCTATCGCGAAGGCCCGTTCCTCGATGCTCGAATCTGGCACGAGTAGTCGCACCACCTGTTGTTTTTCACCCCCATCAGAAGTGAGGTGCACAAAATGCGATCGTTCCTTCCACCGTCAGAATTCGATCTCTCGGATCTCCCCGAGAGGCTCGATGTCGAACAGCAGCTCAAAAACCGACAGGGAGTACATATGGCGTTTGCGACGACAGCCCTCACGGTCGACATACTCGGTCGTGATCAAGGCGAACGCCACAACGCCCTGAAGGGACTCGTCCAAGCGTGGGACTACATCGCCCGCCAGCACGGCGAGGACGTTCACGTCGAGTACACCGGGAAGCCGTGGCAGTCGCTCAACATCGACGTCATCGACCGCGCCAGTGAGCTCGCAGCAGGAGACGAAATCACCCAATACGGTGTGCTCAACACGGAACGAGACGTCCTCCTCAAGCTTGGTCAGTTCGGCCCGACACTCACAACGAACCGTGAGAAGGCGGCCAAGCAGGCACAGGCGGACAGCCACCTCGAACTCATCGAGGTCACGAGTATTCCGCTCGATCAAAGCAGTCCACTCTCGCACTAACTAAAAGTGAATATGACCTCAGAACCCCAGCGCCAGCTTCCCACCGAAACGTCTGACGCCGTCTCCGCACACATCGCCGCCAGTGAAGAAGCCAGTGACCTCACCCTCCAAGACGCCATCGAGGCGCTCCGAGAAGGGATCGATGGCTACGGGGACCGGGTTCACGCAACCGCCGAAGTCCTCCGCGCCGTCGACGACCTCGGAGTCCCGAACAACATCCTAACCCACCCCCGCATCGAACAAGGTATCTGGCGATACAGCCACGACGCAGACACCGTCCGCCGCGAGATCGAGATCACCATCGAGCGCGAGGCAGACGACGACGTCACCGTCGACGAGATTGTCGCCGCTTATCGCGTCGCCGCCGCCCGTCTCGACACACCTATCGACGTAGACTAACCCACCACGTCCAAATCCGCTAGTAGCCCCGCGGGGTGTCAAACCAGGCAGCTCTCTTCTCAAGTCCTCCATGACAGTCATCGTCATCAACATCAAAGAAGAGCGAATCGACTCCGAAGATCAATCCCCCTCAGACGTTCTTAAGTCACTCCTCATCCCCACCAAATCGCCGGACGATGATACTGTCGGTCCCGAATACGTCCAGAAACTCCTCCGACAGCTTCCGTCCGACGCACTCAAAATCCGGCAATCAATTCACGAACCGGACTGGGGATTCGGAGAGCCCTGTCCCGTCTGTGGGACTGAATCCCTGAGCGCTATGACGGTCAGTGAAGACATTTACAACTCGAGTCACGGCGAGTTCGAGTACGTCAAGACTGGCGACGCGAACGGTCCCGTCCTCTCGGTTATCTGCCCCGAGTGCCGGACGTACCTCTCGCACGTCCCGTACCAAAATCTGACCACCTGACCGATGGCATCCATCGACACCGATCCCGACATTACCGTCGGATACTCACGGCTCTCGTCAAACGCCGTGTGGTGCTTCTTCGACGAGATTGACGATGTCCCGACTCTGACCGCCATCGAAGAACAGGGAGAGGCGTGGGAAGCCCTTCTCGACGGCGACCGACTCGGAATGGCAGTCGTCGATACCGTCGAGATGCCGTTCGTGAGTCGGAATCGCCGTCACACCGATCGCACGACGGATAAGCGTCGCGACCGCAATTCTGGACCGACTCCAAGACGAGTATTCGCGCCCCCACTGTCGCGTTCACAAGGAAAATCTGGCAGGTATCAGACTCATCGAATCCACCGCGTTCCACCGGAAACAGGAGGGTCACCACAGCGAGCTCCGGTGGTACGATATACAGGTCAACGACGTCGGGGGGGGAGACCAACTCGACACGGAGAGCGACACTACCGCAGTATCCTCAACGTCCGCTTCAACGGCGTCCCGATCAGGAGGTAACCGATGATCAACCACGACACCCGTATCAACCCCGACTGGACCGTTGCACAGCTCCTCGACCTCTACGACGGCCATACGTACGAGACGAAGCACGACCATCCTGACCGCTTCATCTGCGACTTTTGCGCCGCTGGCGTCGCCTATTCGAGCACTCCCCGTGTCGCACAGTACGTTACCGACCGCGTCCTCAATCCCGACCATCCCGTCTGGCAGTCCAAAATGCGCGAGCATCCTGGGAAGCGCCCGCTCACGCCACTCGCGACTTACTGCGAGGACTGCGCCGCGCGACGTCTCTACTTTCCGTGTGAGGGCTTCAATGAGGCTCGAGTGTTCTTCTCCCTCGAAGAGGATCGCACAATGTCGAATCCCGAGGTTACGGACGTCTCGTCGGCCGACGACGGGATACCCTGGAACCCCCGTGAACTCTCCGAAAAGATCACAGGCGTCCCTTGGGAGGCGAATGTCATCCTTGCCGGGGATGAACTCTGGGGGCCCGAAAATATGGTCACAGTCTTTCTCTCGATGGGGAGTGGTGTTGACATCCGCGAACTCGTTAAGTGGGACGGGTCACTCGATCCGCAAGTCCTCGGCCACGCACGCCGTGAGTATCGCACGTTTACTCGGAAGATGCTCGAGAAGGGACAGACTCGAACTGCGTTCCGTGACCACGTTCGCGGAGACAACTGATGTGTGGCACTGCCGGGAGGTGGAGTTTTTTCGTCGCCGATAGACAGCGAGCGCCTCTTATGACCGACACAACCAGAACTCCTCAAGCGCAGCTCACGGAGCTCGACTACAAGGGGCACGTCCTCGAACAACCTCCTGCGGAACGAGTAACAGCTTCCGTGGAGACAGCCGAAGACCTCTACGCGGCAGACGAAGGCGACCTTCTCTGGATCGATGGCACCGAATACGCGGTCGTCAAGCGAAACTTCGGGATCTTCCACAGTCCGCTCTCGGTCGTCGGCGAAGACGGCACGCAAGGGCGGCTCATCGGGGGCACCATCAACCAGCAGTCGTCGATAGCCGGCATCGCGTGGACACACGACCTCCCCGGAGACGACGACGATCGCGCCCCGCAGCCGAGTGACTTGCTTGCGCGGTTTGACCGCGTCTACCGCCTCGAGGAAGACCGCCTCGACTGTCTCCACGCCTGGACGCCCGATAGCGACCATCGCGTCTGCCCAGCGTGTGAAGAACGCAGTGGCGAACCGATACGTATCGAACAGCAGGCCGGCAAGGCCGTCGAACTCCGGCAGTGTACGAACACCGACTGCCAACACATCTATCGGTACGTTCGACCCTTCCCGGAACCGGATACCGCAGCCCTCCTCATTTCTACGGGCACAGTGGACTCTCCCGTGCTCGGATCGGGATACACCACGAGTGAAACCGTCGACGAGTATGAACTCTCAGGAGTCTTCCGCTGTACCGAGCAGGACGATTTCAAGTTTCCCGTCGAAACGAACCGTGGTCGTGACGACGGCTTTTACTCAGCCTCTGAAGTCGCCGCGTTCTGCAACCCAAAGCTCGATCACGACGATCCCGACGACCGCTTCGGTACCGTCACCGTCGACACCAACGACCGCACTGGGGGAACAGTCGTTAGCTGGCGCGACGCACCAGGAAGTCAAGCGAAGATGACCGTCGAGTTTCAGGAGCTCGTCGACGGAACGAGCTCACCCATGCCGGACTACGACCGCGCTCTCGACTGGAACCACAACCGAGACGCGTTCACCGCAATTGTTGATCAAACTAGCCCAACCCAAAAGAGGGTGTCCATATGATCCACTAAAGTCAGTAAGTTCCCCCAACGCCCAGAGCAATCAGCAATCATCTAAGCTGCTTCACTTCTCCATCGTCAACTATTCTCAAACCTTCCCATTTCAAGAATTCATTCAATTCATCTATAATTTGTTCTCTGTTTTCATCACTTCCAACATAATTCCTAGGATGGGCTAACTTCTCAATTACAGACACTATGTTAGATGGGTCCTCGTTATTAAGCTCTTTCAACTTTTCAAATATTGTATTTTTTCTTGCACCCTCAAGGTCTATCCCTCTTTCTTTAGCCTCTACTGGAAATGTTGCAATATACTCATGTATGCTACCCTCTTTCGCATCATCCCAATCGATCTCAAAATTAATTCGCTCAAAGAGCTGTTTAATTTCTGTCCCTTTCTTAGTTCTCCCGATGACGTCGGCGATATAGTCTAGGGTCTCAGGATCGAATTTCTCTAAATCATCGCTTGAGATTGGTTGTGTACTATTCTTTAAAATCTCTTGGTAGAGTTCTTCAGCAACTTCAGAGACAGAAGATGAGTTTCCAGAGATTAGATATCGTTTGCCTAACAATGTGTGATGTGACTGCACCTCCGTTGGTGAAATTTCATAACAAATAGGAAGTATGACTTTATCCGATTCGGATACATCCCGTTGAATTAATGAATTTAATTCCTCTTGTGTCCAACTCTTTTCAAAGAATGCTTCAGAAAGTACGACAATACCATAGTCAGAATTGTTTAAACCGCGTTCTATTTCGCTCGGTATATGATCACCGACAGAGAGTTCAAAATCATCATACCATACGTTCAATCCCAAGTTCTCTAACTCATTAGCGAGCGGTTCAGCAAAATCCTCTTTGTCTTCACCTGCGTGGCTTATGAATGCATCCCACATATTTGAGCTATATGCTACTTTGCCGTTCTATGAGTTAAATATTCGTTAGTGGGAGAGACATATCCTGCGTTATTTATCATAACCTCAATAGTAAGTGAGACGGAGAAGTTCAGATGATCTATCTCTCAGCGCATAATGCGAGTCAACCTCACAGCCAAGCAGACTGGCGTCCAAAGCAGGACACAAACGACAGTCGTTTTTTACAATACATCAACTAAACAATATGATCTAATAACCTAAGACACTGGTACGATAGAGATGACTACCCAACAGGCGGGAGAATATCAGCTTTTAATTGTTCTATGAAATCATATTAGTCGATCAGGACTATCTGATACACAAGTTTACACCCGATAGTTAATGCGGTCACACGAACAACCGGTAAGTACGACGCGAACAGCGATGGCCACAGAGAGTACATTCGAGGAGGACGTCATCCACCTCTGGCGAACGCTCCGCACTGTCGTCCTCGTACTTGTCTTCATCTTCGGCGCGATCATTACCAGTCTCATCGTCGGCTATGTGGGCATCGTCGTTCTCGATCAGGCCTTCCCAGTTGCCCAGCAGTCAGAGACGGCACGCTTCCTCGCTTCCGCTGCGTTTAGTGAACTCGGATACGCGATCTTTGTCGGTGGTCTCCTCTACTGGAAAGCGGACCTCCTCCCCGCAGGCCTCCGCTTCCGTCGTCCGACCCGCCGCGACGCTCGCTGGATACTCGGCGGCATTCTCGTGATGATTGTCACAGAATACGTACTCACGTCCCTCTTCGCGTTTTTCAACGCTCCAACCGCACAGAACGCGGCTGCGATCGAGGCCATCAAACACGCCTCCCTCCCGATGTTCGGCGGGCTCATCGTCGTATCCCTTCTCATCACTGGACCCTGCGAGGAAATCCTGTTTCGCGGCCTCATTCAAGGGTATCTCCGCAGGCACTTCTCTGCCATCGGAGCAATACTTCTCGCCAGCCTCTTTTTTGCGAGCGTACATCTCTTCGCCCTGCAGGGTTCTTTGAGCGGCCTCCGAAACGTCCTCTTCTCACTCTTTGTGCTATCACTCATCCTCAGCTTCGCCTACGAGCGTACCGACTCACTCTTCGTCCCGATCCTCATTCACGGTAGCTATAACGCTATCCTCTTCGCCAGTCTCGGTCTCACTAGCCTCTACTAACGGCCGTCCCGATCTCACCCAAGCCATCCCTCTGCTCACACCTATTCTACCGGTATTTTTTAATATCGGATATACGACGAGTGGGCTATGCGTTTCGCATTAGCAGAAGCGAACTGGGGAGACGACGACGGCACCACGTCGCTCGCAATCGTCACGCCAACAAACCTCGATCGGCCCTCAGAGTACGGCCGGGCCGCAACGGGCTATCAAACCGCTGAAATCGGCTACGAATTCGACTCCACATACGATCCAACCGTCAACGACCACCCCGATCCGACTCCCGTCGTCTTCTACCCCAACGAACTCCGCGACATCATTACGGAAGTCCGGAATACGCTCCCCGTTGAGCCATTCTCACCCGCGAACTTCGATGTTCTCGCCGATTGGGCTGACAACCAGGAGGGTGGAGAAGGGCTTCTCGCGGAGATCGGTACAAACGAAAAGGGAAAATGGTGTAAGCAGCTCAAAATGCTCCGAAACGACGGCGGCCACCCCTATCTCAAAGTCCAGCGCGGCGCCCACCACACTTGGCTCCGCGGATCGCCGACCCTCGGTCGCAAAGAGTTCGATGGCGTCTTCGGAAACGTCACCGTCATCTAACCACCAGGATCAGTCCCCCTTCGGATTGACAGGCGCGATATACTCGTTCTTCCAAGTGTCACCGTCCCGCCATTGCCAATAATAATACCTGTATCCCTGTTTCGGCTCCTTCACCGTGATGTAGGCCCCTGTAGCGGGGACATCATCGTAGTCGTCGGGATCCATCGAGACACCCTGCTCCTCGAGATCTTCGACGACATCATCGTCGACGGCATCCTCGGGAGCGGTATCTGGAGACGCAGGTGGTTGCTCCCGCTTCCAATCGGCGAGAGCCTGTGCGTAGTCAGCCAAGTCCTCCAGCTCCTCGACCGATAATTCGTCTACCGCGTCTCGAACGTGTGCCGGAAGGTTAGGTCCAGAAGGTCTCTCAGTGTCGCCCGTCATTAGTTACCCCACAGAGGGGCATAGCCATAACTATTGTGGGGTAACTCGTGATGAGCACTCTCCAGTTGCTTTCTCGCCCCCCACAGGTGGTGGAGGTAACTACGCATGTCTACCCACCAGATCACCCCGGCGGACGAGCACCTCCCACCACTCGAGCTTCCCCCAGGCGCGCTCGACGGATCGCACCCTGACTATGAGAACACCACGGGCAGTGACCCACCGGAGATCGAACCGATCGAGCACCGCATCCGTCTCGACATCATCGAGGCTGGCGGGCTCTTGTCTCACGACCCCCACGCCCCCACCCCGCTCGCCCGGCAGTACATCCAGAAAACGCTCGTCGATACCTACGAGAGCGAACGCCGGTTCTTCCCCTCCTACGACTGCCTCGATGACTTCCTGGACGAGGCTCCTGCCTTCCTCACAGGTGAGCTCGAACCCCATTACCACGAGCTCGAGCAGATTCGCGCCAATCGCCGAAAGTGGTACACGGAACTCATCCCGAAAAATCTCGACACTATTCAAGGAACAGCCGACTCCCTCCTCCCCCTCCACGCAAACACTTTCCACGGAGTCGTCATCGTCGACGCGAACACCAATCCCATCGAGTATGCCGACGAACACGACCTCGATGTAGACGACATCATTCGGGAAGCCCAGCTCGATAACCACATCCTGCCCTCCGAATATGGGATCACTCTCCCGGCGCCGCTCCTCGTCGGGGAATTCGCCAGCGGGTCCACTTACGCGTTCCTTCCCTGGTCGGACGCCGTCGTCTGTGGCTGTCCCTACAAGCAGACGAACAAGTGGGCGGTGATGTGCAAACACGAACTGGCGGCTGCATCCTGTCTCGCCACCGCTCACGAAGGAGACGTCGATGCCAAGTACGTTCTCCCGATCGACGTCGGTGTTGACATCCCGCAGCGCGCCCGTCGGTTCGTCAGCCCGACCGTCGCCACCACTCACACGCCCCGGAAGCAACGGTGATCACGATGACGCCCTCTATCGCAGACTCAGGGAGCCACCCCCAACTGCAGTGGCTTATTCGCGGGTCGCCCGCGATTACGCTCACTGAAGCGCTCTACGACGCCATCCCCGTCGAGGTTCTCGACAACACCGTTGTCGACGCTGACGCCTACTATCACGTCGTGACAGACACCATCATCGTCGTCCAATTCGATACCGTCCAGACCGTCCTCGAACGGAACAGTGCCCCTCTCCGCTGCCCACACGACAACGACCCCGCTTCCTGCCCGTTGTGTTCCGCTCAAGACGACACGTCCGAGTGCGATTCACTCGACGGCACCGACCACCACCCACACGACCCGTCACCAGCCTGTTCGTGAGCTCCGATATCTCTCAGATTTCACCCGTTCGACGGGAGCCTACTCGAGCACCCCACTCCTCCTAACTATGCAGATCGACACAAGCACCCTCACCCAGATCCAGACGTATCGCGTAACCGCAGACCCGGTCATCGCGAGTGACCACGCTGCCGGCGCCGCCAACCTTACTGACGGTGTCTACGAGGAGCGCCGCGCACTCGTCAAGGACACGCCTCCAGGTGAACGTGTGCCCGTCGCAACGTGGGGCGAGCTCACAGTACTCTGTTCGACGGCCTCCCTCACCCACGCGGCATTCACGAACACGGAGTTCGTCAGCCTCTATCAGTACGCCTTCCGCCAGTACCTCGACGGAATTGGCGACGATGACCAAGATGCGGACGCGATGCTTCCCTCAAACTTCCCGATCCTCCCCGCAGACGACGAAATTCGCGATCGAGCCCGTAACCTCCGCGAAGTGCTCAAGCGCGACCGCGACCGCTGGTTTACCGAGCACGTCGATGATCTTGACGTCGAAACCGGTGACGTCCCCAAGGCGTTCTGGCTACACGATTCCACGACGACGGCAGCGGAACGTCTTGCCGAGGGGTTCGCGGCCGGTGAGATCTCCGACCAGCTTCTCCAGAGTCTCCCCTGTCTTCCTGGACAGGCTCCCGGGGAGAATCCCGATACAGCCGAGAGTACAGCAACACAGATGATCAACGAGAGCGATTCAGCACAGGCCGGTCTCGATATGTTCTAACTGACTCTGTGAGATCACCAGATTGTGACAAGTGTTCCACCGCAGTCGATACATACAGCGGGTTGACTTACTCCTCAGCCAGCGTGGTCTCTTCCATCATAGACACTAACGTCGACTGTAAGCTACTCTCATCCTCAACGATCTCTTCACCGAGGAGCCCAGTTGACACGCTTTCGTCCGGCACCATACCACCGACGAGCAGAAACTCTTCTCCAGAGCTTTCGAGGGAAAGGAGACCTCGGAAATCGATGTTTTCCAATTCGTCGTTGTCACCAGCTTCCCACTCTACCTCAAATGTGAAGCCGAAGTGGCGGTACTGGGGTTTCTCATACCCGAATTCCCTGATACAGCTTATGGACCAATCTTTCTGTAACCCATCCTGTATAGACGGCTCACCCCCATAACCATGCAACTCGCGCGTTTGTTGTGTATATACCTCCTGGGCGAAATTAGTGGTTATCTCACTATAGGGGTTCTCTCCGCAAGTATTCTCTCGAAGAATCGTCATCGGGTTATTGACCGATACAGAAAATGGGACTGGACCACCACCGATTGTAATTCGTGATGAGGTATCCTCTTCATCATTCTGAATCATCTGTGTAGGGGTTGCACGAATAGCTAGGAAGGACGCAATAGACGGTGCATTTGACGCGAATTCGTCAGCGATCCCCCCAAGCTCTGCTTGCTCTGTTCGAACCCCCTCCCAATCGAAGCTATACGCTTCTTCGGATATTTCCTCGTCATCCCACTGATCGCCAAACTCGGGGAGAGTTATTCCGTTAATTGTGTTTTCATTAGCAGATGTTACCGCACTGCCAACCGACGAGAAACCAAATGTGAGCACCGCAGTCGAACTCAGGAGAAAGTCTCTACGGTCCATACCAGGTTATATTGATTAAGGGACATACGTTTATCGCCAATACAAACAGTTTGTGGATGTGTTTGATATGCTGGAAGGGGGAAATGTAGACTATGTAATAGCTGTTTTCACTATGAAGAACACCAATTTATTGACCGCAGCCGAAACAGAATGTGTCATCAGATGATGATTTCAACAAACCCGATTATTTAGGCCTTGAGGGGATGTTTCGTTCTATGACGTGGTTTGGTGATTTTCGGAGCGAAGTAAGAGAGAAAGCACGGGTTTCGGATTTGGTTTTGATTTCCTCGGTGCCAATCCTTCTCTCGCTGATCTTCCTGCTTCCTGAATCAATTCAGAACGCTTTGATCCTGGACTACGGTGATTACTCTATTTTCAACCTCTGGAGCTCTGCCTTTGTACATCGAGGATTCGATCACTTCAGCAATAATTTAGCGGCTTACTGCGTCCTGATCGGCCCAATATATCTGCTCTTTGTGCTGGCGAATGAACGGAAGCTGTTCCGATACACGTTTCTGTCACTTCTCTTCATCCTGCCGTTCGTGATAGCCCTAATCAACATAGCCGTCCTTGGCTCTGGAACCGGAGCAGGCTTCTCCGGAATCGGCTCCGCATTCTTCGGCCTTCTCCCCGTCTCGCTATTCCTATTCATCCACAACAAAGTCTCAGAGAAGATAGAACCAACCCACGGAGTCGTACTGTTTCTAATAGCCGCCGGAATCATCGCACTAACCTACTCCGGCGTTACTGCAGCAGCCGGAATCCTGCTGATCGCAGTACTCCTTACCATCTACGACATATACCAGATAGGTCTTGACGAAGCAAAGAATGCTGCTGTCGAACTAACTTCGATGGAGGGATATTTTGAACTGGTTATGATCACCAGTCTCCTGTTCCTGATCTCTCCAGTACTGCTCTTTCCTCAAGATATTGCCCAAGGCGATGGCGCAGTGAACATTCTATCCCACTACTTGGGGCTTGTCTTCGGATTCTTCGGACCCACGACCTACCTAGTCTATCGAAGACGTCGACAGTAGCTATCTGACGGAACCAAAGTACGGAGATGACCGGTATCAATCAAAAGGCCTCATACAAAACCGTGTGACTCCTCGTTAGCAAATCGACTTTTACAGGTCTTGGCAGTTCTATTTAACAATCGAGTTTTATCTGTTAAGGTAGGATGGCTGGAGAGACCGATTCAGAGCTCATCGAGAAAATCAGGGCTGTTGTCGATCGAGTCTATAGTGAGCAGTTAAGCGACGGCGTGAATGCAGTTGAGAGCCTCCGATTGGTGGGGAACCCTGAGCCTGATGTTGGGATCTTCCAGTATGAACCGAGACAGGTAACATGGGCAGTAAATCCCTTCGCGGGCAACATCGATATTCTAACTGTAGAAAAGTATGAGGAGACAGAGCAGCTATCTGACCACTTGGAACACGAATACAATCTTCGTATCGTCCAACCGGTTCTAAACACTCTACTGGTCCGAATCTTCGGTCGAGAGCTGGAACACTTGGACAACTACAATCAGCGCTTAGACGATATAGCCGAGGAAATCACAGCGGACGATGAAAACCCGAAATACGATGGGAAAACATTCGTCTTCGGATTAGAAACTAAAGGCCGAGAAATCGAGCTACCAACTGGGAAAATACGGGAGCCAGTCGAAGAAGACGTCAGCTTCCATGTGGACCATATCTCCGAATTACTCCCTAACCAAAGCGGAATCCCCGCAGATGAGAAAATGCTCAACAGTTCTATCTTCGAGTTCGCAACCACTGACTCAGAAGACCTGAAATCACAGAAAGAAGCCCACAGTATCTCGGACTTCACCTGCAACATTTTGAATCTCTACTACGACGCAAGTTACTCCACCGTCAGAAGAGAGCTACACCCGAGATACTTCAGACCTAGCGGAAGCACCATCACACATCCAGAACCCCGTCTCGCACCAGAGAACCGGTTTGAGATCGAAACAGGAGACAGTGAAAAACTCGGCCGGCTTTACAGGCTGATGAATAAGAAGTGGAACCGAGATGACAATGGTATGGGATCATTCCAGTATCCATTCGACGTAGCTGTTAACTACCTATACCGGGCCTGGGAGCAAAATAACAGGAGACGAGAGTCGATGGGGTGGCTGGTGATAGCATTTGAAGCGATATACGGCTCCGGTAAAGGGAAGGTATCCACCTACTGCGGTGTACTCCTTGACTCCGCCGATCAACTATAGAACCACTCAAAGTACGCTCCAACGTTCAAGATGCATTCGACGAAAGGCACAGCTGGGCTCACGGAGGCAGCATCAAGAAATCAGGGATGAGCGACTCAAAGGCCAGAATTAGAAACTATCTCAGGTCAACCCTGATCGCATACTGCTACCTCATAACCGAAGGCCACGCAGAAAGTTACCAGGAAGTCGTAAACCTTCTCGAAGACGCAGTAGTCGACAAAGAGGTTCGAAACGAGCTACAAAACCACTTCTCCGATTTCAACTTTCAAGAATACATTAGAATCGACGACTCACTACACCAATAGTGATGCGAGAAATTCACAGCCTGCTCAAAGACTGTCCCAAGTAAGGCCTTCACGGTACTCTATGAACTGCATTACTTTTCATTTAGAAGGGGCCAAATCATATTCTCAACGTTGTAACTGAATTTCTCAAAGTAGGTTTCTTCCTCGGCGTCTGACCCTACTTGGAAATTTCTAGTTTATCCCCACAATACGACACGCTCTCACCGTGTATTTCTCACCCTCCACTAAGAGTGGAGGTTCCATCGATAGATGCACCAGCTTATCCGCGTACTTGTTCCCGGTACCACTCAAGACGACGCCCTCGTCTGCGCTCACAGCGCCCTCAACAAACTCGTCGGTGTCGGCGTCGATACTGCCAGTGTCTACGACTACTACGGGACGTTCGATCAATCGGACTCACGTTACAAGCCACACGTCGCGAACGTCATCAGTGATGGCAGGTCTGAGACTGTCGACGAGACAACGGTCGCCCCAGCGTTCCCACTCGACAGCGACGAGGGGCAAGCACTCCTCGATGACGCGCTCGAGGAACAAACAGAGGAGTTCCGAGATACGTTGTCGAGATTCCAGTCGAAAGTCGAAGATCTCTCCGTCGAGGGCGTTATGAACAACGTCGACGGGGTACGATTCCACCTAGGACAGCTCGCCGAATGTCGAGGACCGTCAGTATACATCTATAACGAATACGGAGGCGGTCTCGTATCACCGAAGGCCGTCGACGAATACATCGATCGCCTACAGAAGACATCGTCGGGTACTGCCGGCGGCGACGGTGATGCCGCAGCGGCCACAAAAGAAGATGAGCAGACGCCCCGGGGATGGCTCGTCCCCGCCGACGTCCATTTCTAGCGCTTTATACCAAGTAATCCACAGCTCTTCGAGACGCTTAACGACCCGGATCGGATAGCCTTCCGGGTAGAACTCCCGGACGGAAAATCAATAGCGTTCGCGACGACTGGACGGACCGACGTTGCAGTCGGCGATCGGTACTGGAATTCCTACGACGGCGAACTATACCGCGTCACGATCGTCGACGACACGACGGTTGAAGCAGTCCTCGAATTCGGCTGTGGGGATATTCCCCGATCAGTCTCCTTCGACTGTGAGTGGTTTACTCCAGACGGTCACTCCCTCCACCACATCGCTCCGCAGACCGATTAACCGCCATCACTCTTTCGACTCATCAGTATGTCATCACTTGCTTTCCCCGTTCGCGACGGGTCAGAACCAGCACCTCTTGACCATTCCTCGCTGGCCAGCAACAAACCAACCGAACTCGCATCGACGATCCGCACCGGAGATCACATCTTTGAGCGAACCGTCATCGACTCTCGAAGTCGATTCCCCATTCCCGAGGTGAAGGCTGTTTACCGACGTCGCGTCATCACTAACGTTCAGCTCACTCGAGGAGGCCGTTCATTGGCCGTTCACTTCCAAGAACGGCTCCCTGCCGATGAGTCGATGGTCGCAGCGCTCCATTCGAGTGATCCCGAGTGGCGTACATACCCGCCAGCGGGAATGCCGGATTTCCCACGACTGGACGTCGAACCTGGTGAAAAACCAGACTGGAGAGTCTCATATTGGGAACCCGAGTGTGTCACGCCACCGCCTCTCGAGGATGTCACCGACCTCACAGTCCACCGCGTTAGCGGACGAGGAAGTCGGCGACTCGTCAATCACCTTCTTATCGGTGGTCCGGACGGCCGCATCGACCACCGCCTCGGCGGTGTCGCGAAATGGAAGGCCGGATTCATCGCTACCCAGGATGGGCATCCGTACTCAGTGGCGGTGCTCGCGCAGCCGTACACATACAGTTACGACGGGGCTCGTGAAGAGCTGTACGTTACACGGCTTGCGAATCACCCGAATCGCCCACCGAATACGTCGAGTTGGATGCTTGCGCGTCTTCGAGACTGGGTACGTGAGCATACCGAGCGAGAGCGGCTCGTCGCGATCGCCGGCGTCGACGACAACACTGGAGTCTGCTACCGAGCCGCTGGGTTCGAACTCGATCGGATCAAATCCGTCTCGAGTACTGATTGGGAGAACCGTGAAGGACGTACTGTGCCCCGTCGCGACGAGTGGACGAAACGAAGGTACGTCTCATTAGTATAACATCTAATTTGTCAGGCGAACCGTTTCAGCGAGGATTTAGAGATATCTCCGAATCGAGAATCCTCCATTACGATATCAAGGATAGCCTCAGGATTGTGGAGTAACCGATGAGAGTTGTGGCGGCCACCGCCTTTTCCCATATTCACCTCTTTAGTTTCGATTACCTGGCTGAGCTGCATCTCATCGAGAATATCCCGGAACCGCCGTATCCCGATCGTATCCATATCTATCGCGTTAGTGATCTGCTGGTACGCATCGTAGAGTTCACCTGTGATGATGTAATCGTCACGCGAGAAAAGTGACTTAGCAGCGATCGAGAGACAAGCCGCTTTCATTTGAGTGGGGGTTCCCTGGAGGAAGTCGCGGAATCGATCCTTTTCAAGTGCGTCTTGGGCTCTTCGCACGTGGTCTTCTTCGACCATGTCAGCTCCCTCACGATCGGCTAGCTCTCCTGCGGTCCTGAATAACCGCATTGCTTTCCGTGCATCTCCGTGTTCCTGGGCTGAGAAAGCCGCGACAAGAGGAATAACCTCATCAGTTAGAACACCATCACGGAATGCGTCATCACGCCCTCGAAGAATCTCTTGAATCTGATTTGCGTTATATGGGTCGAAGTTGAGTTCTTGGGTCTGGAAGGCACTCTTGGTGCGTGGGTTCAGCTCGTCGAAGAAGTTGATTTGATTGCTTATTGCTATAATTCCGATTTGACACGACGTATCATTCGATTCGACGGCCTTCGCGAGACTCATCAGAACGTGGTCGCTCTTGAGAAGGTCGACTTCGTCAAGAATAATGATAGCCGAGTCGTAGTGATCGAGAATCTGCCAGAGCCGTTTGTAGAACTTGTCTTTCGGTAGCCCGGTATCGGGCATTTTCACGATGTCCTCATCCTCGTCATAGATATCCTCGTCGTTCAGCTGTTGCCCGATTGTCGAGATGACTTGGACTTCAGTTGAGGATTTCGAGCAGTCTAGATACGTATGACCTATTCGGATATCATCAACTGCCGCATTGACAGCTCGACGAGTGACGTATCGGGAGACGAGAGATTTTCCCGTTCCTGTTTTCCCGGTAATTGAGATGTGATTTGGGGCACCACCATAGACAGCGTCGTTCAGACAGCTACTAATAGTGGAAATATAATCGTCACGTCCGACAATTCGATCGCCATCAGGTACCCAACCGACACGGACCATCTCCTTATTTTGGAAAACCCCCTTCCGTTGAGAAAAGAGCGGGTCGTCAACCTTGAATTGTTGACCGTCCCCGTCGCTTGATGGCGGTTTTCCATTCTCGTCTGGACTCCCCTTCGGTTCCGATGTTTGGACACGAGATCGGTCGTCTTGACCGTCTGAAGACGTAGAATCCAAATCTCGACTTTCATCGGAAGTCGAGGTGCCGTTTGACATAGAGGCACCGACGAAACCCGATTACTTAAAAGTATTCCCACCTCGACTTCCGACGTAAATCTACCACGACGGAAAGTCTACTGGAAGGACTACCTCGATCTTCGAACAATCATGGAACCCAACACACACACACACCCCTTCGGTTCCGTCGTTACCGATGAACGTGTACCCCCCACGGGAAAGATAGGTACAATCACGGTTTAGAGGATAGAACGCGTCTCTACGGCGTTTCTGGACGTTCCAACCCGTTACCGAGCTTCGTCTCGAACGAACCAGTCGCTCCGCTTCTTTATTTCTAGTATTTCGTCCCGCGGAGTTGTTCAAGCTGTATTGTAATAAAGCTAGGGTGAAATAACTCAACTTTTACATATTCTTATCGTGGGACAGAATACAGACGACTCCTGCTATTCTCAGTCTAGTTACCGCTTTTGTGGCCGCTAACGTCGGAACTGGTGGGGTGTGTCTGGTCATCGTGATCTTGAGCCGCGTTGCCCTTGTCTATCTAACGACGGAACCGAAGGGGTGTGGGTCCGTCATCGAGTAGTGGTAGGATTTTCCCGAGACCAATTCTCGTCTCTAACCTTCGTTTATCGACATACAAGACCTGTTCTGCCCGTGGTATCCTGAAGTATTCATCCTTGACGAGGGTTCTGAGGCTTTTCTTCCGTCTTTTCGTTCCACTCATCCCGCTCTTACTCTCCTCTAAAGAGAGTAAATTCGCACGCTAACGTCGGAACTGGTGGGGTGTCCCTTCCCGAGATCTGGAGACTTCATACGATTTGTCCCTCGTTTACGACGGAAGTCTAGGGGTGTCCCTATTGCGATAACGCCGGAACCAGTAGGGTGTTTTTCGCCTCGTCTTACGACGGAACTGGTGGGGTGTCCCCTCTCTGGATTTTTCTCCCCTCGTTGAACTGAGGCGATTTGTCGATGGCTTCCATCACCGACCCGAGTACATACGAACCAATCACCGAGCATCTCGATGAAGTCCACCAGAAAACGAACCTTCGTACATACGACGTCTTCACGAACTGGCTCAACTTCATCGTCTCCTTACTTAGTCGGAACGACGACTACCTTGACCTCGTTCACGATCTCACAGATCGTCTCCACGATGACGACGATCTCACCAGAGATGTTCTCGAGACCTATGGGACTGCACTCGGAGCCCTCGTCAATACAATGGAAGAAACGACCGTTCCGGGATACCCGTACTCGGCGGAACTCCTCGGCGGGATTTACGAACACTACGGAGCTAACAGTGATGCCTTCAGCCAGCACTTCACACCCCAGAATATCGCCATCGCGAAGGCTCAGATGCTCTTCAGCGCCCCCGAGGGCATTCGTGACGCCACTCCGGACGACCCCATCACGATCAGCGATCCGGCGTGCGGGAGTGGTCGACTCTCGTTCCACGCTGTCCAGCAGCTCCGTCACATCTCCCCTAACACGCCCACTGTCGTCGTTGCACGCGACATCGACAAGACGTGCGCTCATATGGCCGTCATCAACTTTGCACTCCATGCCATCCCCGCGTATGTCGTCCACGGAAACTCCCTCACCTACGAGACGTGGCACGTTTGGCGAGTAAACCATCCCACGCGAATCCTTACCGACTCAACCGTCAACGGGGCTATCACTGAACTCGACCCTGACAACGCACCCATCATAACGAGCTTTGAGGAGGCCGATGGCTCCGCTCAGGACGACACCAACAACGATAGCGACCTCTCCGAAGGAAACGTTGAGGACGCCGTCACGATTGATGATCCCGATACCATCGAGAACGTCACGCTTGACGCCTTCAGCGAATAACTATCTGTATTCCACACTCCACAATGTCCGTTGTTCTCCAATCCGAGGCGAACCGGCGTCAAGCCCTTCGAGAACTTTTCCAGGCCCTTGAGGACCATACGCCGCCTCCACGAGGTCTCGCACAAACCGAGTCTGGCGTCGTAGCTGCGATCGGGCCCGCACCGATGACCACCCGTGCGTGGTTCCTCGAGCGAAACCCTCATCTCAAGGCCAGCGAAGAAACCACCGAAGCGCAGGTCTACCGAGCGTACTGTTTCGGCCCGACTCACATCCGAAAACCAACTACGGATCCCCGCGATCACGTCCAAGGGAACTTCGTAGACGATCAGCTGGTCACCTGTCAAGTGTTCGTCCTCGACCTTCCTGCTACCCACTTCGAAAATTGCACGAGATTGGACGCCATCCTCCGGATCGCCAGCGAGCAATTCTCTCCTATCATCCGTGACGGGCGACGTGTCCTTGAGAAGACGATTGTTGGCTCCGCTCGAGACGTCCACACACTCTATCAGCGCACTCGATATCAACCAGCTTGCGACCCATCGACGAATATGTGAACAACACTGCTACCTCGATAGGAACGACGACTACACGCTCACTCGCGTCGACGACCAGCCCGATCCCGCTGCTCGCTCGTAACATCACGGAGTTCACACGATGCCATCGAATTCCCAATCCCAGCTTGATGCGTTCACGACGACCGAGGAATCGACACCCGATCGCTCAGCAAGTACTCCCGCAGCCGCGTCGACGACTGACGAGTCTGATACGACCCAATCCACGGTGGAAACGCCGCTGGACGACTTCTACGAGGTGGTCCGCGCGTCCTTCGAGGAGACATCCCCCTCGGCGCTCTTGGATGTCGACCAGGTCATGGCACTCACCCCCGACCGTGACGTCTTCAGTACGTCCGATCTTCCCGACGGCCTCGAGGTCACCCCGACTCGTGTCGGCCAGTGGGAACTCGACTATCACGACGACACAACCGTCACCTACCGAGCCTCGGGACGCGTCTTCGACGAACGATGGGGAGAAGGCGGGTCGATCGTCCGTCACCGCGTCTACTTGAACGACTCCGGAGCGAACCGCGACGGGATGTGGCACTATATGACCGAACTCGTGACCGGCTACGGGAACCCCTCACAGGTTCGGAAGGCAGACACCAGCGATAAGGCGCGACTCTCCGGGATACGCGGCCACAGCGTCCAGAACAACGACGGCGACTACGGCGTCTCCGGAGGGACGAACGCACGCTTTGAAGACATCAAGACCGCAGTCGCGACGGTCGTTGCCCAACTCCATACAGAGCCCTCCACAATCCGAACGCACCTCCCCGACACCGACGAACAGGAATGGACGCTCACCAAATACGGCCTCAGAACGGCTACTTACGAGCGGCTGGCACCAAACGAGACAGATTACGACTACTTGCGTCTCACCGCGACGCAGGATCGCGTCTACCTTAAGGGGGCCAAGGAGAATGAGCCATCAGCTCACCACGACCGCGTGCCTGTCCCCATACCTGATTCGATCCCGCCCGCCTGTGCGACTCAGACCGAGCGAGCGACCACCGTTGTTGCCTCCTCGCTTTCCCCGCTGCTCATCGAGCCTATCCTCAAACAGCCAGTCGAGGAGGTTCTTGAAGCCATCGCGCTTCCACAGTGAGGATGAGACATTATCACCCCCCGGAATAGTCTTTTTGTCGGACGAAGAAGATGGAGCTACGGATCCAGAGATGCATCGACGTGGTCATTACGGACTCGCTCTTCTCGTCTTCTCACCGCTAGCGTTTTTCCTTACCGTTAGTCACGCATCTGGAGAAGCCCTCGTAGGAATTCTCATCGTCGCCGGCGTGGCACCGATCCCTGATATCGACCAGCGTATCCCCTTCGTTTCGCACCGGGGCATCACGCACACCGTCTGGTTCATTATCGTCGCGTCCACGCTCGCTACGGCCGTGACGTGGGCCGCGGCGCTTCAGGGAACACATACAGTAAACGGGACGCTGTCAACAGCAAGCGCTCCATCTCTCGTTCTTCCTGCGCTCGGCGTCGGCTTTCTCGTCGCGCTGGGGCTCACGACGCACCTCCTCGGTGACGTGATCACGCCGATGGGGATCAAACCGTTCGCCCCCGTGGACGACACGGAGTACACGTGGAAGCTTACGACGTCAGCGAACAGCACGGCAAACAACGCCCTCTTCGTCGCTGGACTCGGTGCCACAGGAGCGGCCATCTATATCCCGCAGGTCCTCGCGACGATTGGCGCGTAACCGTGGCTCTAACGCGCTTATCGAGCAGTCTGTCTCTAATAGTTACCCCACGAGAAGGGGAGAACCGCCCCAACGTGGGGTAACTCGGATAGATCATCGAGCGAATTTCTCTCTCCCCTCTGTTGATGGAGGAATTCACGTATGGGTAGTCTTTCCCGACACCGCGCAGAGCAACGCTTCCGCAAGGCTCTCGACCAGCGACTTCCAGATACGTCGAATCCGACCGGGACGCGTTCCGCCTACGAAGAAGCCACCGAGGAACTCCTCGGGATCGCCGTCGACACCAACGAACTCAACAAGGCAGCTTGCCACCTCGCGACGAATCCCGACGCGATCGACTTCCCCGACTGACAGCACACATATGTCTGAATCCGACCTGACCGACGACCGATGGATCGACGCTCACAGTGTAACCTGCGCCATCTGTGGTGGGCTCGCTGACGAACGCGAAACGAAGAACCTCTATGAAGATGACGACACCCACCTCGAGGGCGAGACACACTGGGATTGCTGGGAAACCCACGAATGCCTCGAGGGTGGCTGGCTGATTCGCGACCCCTCCCCCGACATTGAGGCAGACATCGATCCGCAGTCTGAAACTGTCTCACTTCCCGTCGTCTGCAAAGTCTGCGGGAAGGCCTACCGGATGTGCTACGACTTCGCTGCTCTCTACGATCCAGAAGCCGATACCTTTGAAGAACAGATGCAGATCAACGCGCACATCCAAGCCCTCCACAATATCGTCAACAGCCTGGTCAACAACGGACAGATCGACCCCCAAGAAGCCCAGTACCTTCGGGACAACATCATCGCGGTCAAGGACCGACTCGAACAGCATCGCTCACACGAGTAGTATAAGCCGTAATTCAGTAATGACGATCGAAACCGCACACGACGCTCCCGAGACTGTCATCGCCCCGGCCGAAGAGATCCACGATTTCCTCGCGACTCGATTCGGTCGCGAAGACGTCCTCGTCGAAGTTGAGTCATCCGGCGCTGTCCAGACCACAATCAATCAGGACGCTGGGATTGAGTACCCCAGTGAATGGGACACTCCTCAAAATACCATCCCCTCGCCAACTAAGACCGCCTAATAAGGTGTCATAGAACAGTTGTCACACTATTTCTTCACCTCTCGTTCACTCAATACAACGGCCTCCTTGATCGAATCATCGAGTCGGGAACGTCCCGATTCCCGAGAACCAGAAGGAAGACCTTTCGTGGTACAGCATCCGTCACGGGGTCGCAATGTATTGGGCGAACCACGTTGACCCCACACCACGTGAAAGAACAACTCCGGTACAAAAGCGTCACGACGACGATGAAGTACCTCCACTCAGACTCGGACACCCGAGGGAGTGTGGTCGAACAAATCTGGTAATCTTCGCAGTTTTTCTCTATCTCTTTGACACCCGCAAAACTGATATATCGAGATTTACAGCTTTGATGTATGAGTGGAGACGATAGAGAGCCAATTAAGCGATATGTAACTTGTTCAAAGCCCGGTTGCGACAATCAAATTGGCCGGGAACACGATTTCTGCCCCCTACATCGAGAATAATGTCAGATGATGAGAGGCGGATGCTCCAAGGAGTTTGTAGGGAAAATGGCTGTGACAATCGCATTGGTCGGGAACACGATTACTGCTTCAAACACCGGGAGGCTTAATCTACTCCGCTATGTCTGATGATGAAGATAAACTGAGTATATCGGCTAATGTTAAAGTGTGCCTCGAAGACGACTGTGAAGCCAGCATTGGGCGAGAACACAAATTCTGTCCGAAGCACCGAAGGTGATTATGTCGGACGATGACCCCTTTGAGATAGATCGAAAGCTTAGCTTGTGTGCTAAGTCGGGATGTGACACTCCCATAGGCCGAGAACACGAACTTTGTCCAAAACACTGAGATTGAGTATGTCTGACGACGAATTTGAAACCGAGGCATTACAGAAGACCTGTGCTGAATCGGGATGTAAAACCGCAGTAGGGCGAGAACACGACTACTGCTTTGAACACCGTGAATAGTTAGATGATTTCCATAGGATTGGTATATCTCATTTTACTTGGCGCTTTTATATCCGTTCCCGCTGGTCAGATTTTGATCAATCCAGCATCGACTACCGAAGCTCCCTCCTCTGAGGATTCAATGTCGGTGGTTGATAGAACAGCATCAGAATCGGTCGCCCTGTTTGCAATCGTATTAGTGGTGATTCAGTTTATACTGGAAGATAACCAGCTGGGCTACTATCAGGAACTTACGATTGGAGTTCTGACTGTCTGTGCTGGTTTCTTGATGCTCACGTTCATTCTAGAACTCTTTAGTGACATTCGAGTAGTCCTATTTCATCTACAAATCACAGCTCTCAGATACTCCGGACTGCTTCTGTTTTCTGGACTGTTTTTCCTCCTCCAATCATACCAATTGAATCCGCAAATACAGTTACTATTCGGTGTGTTCGTTCTCCTTTCGTGGGTCACTTGGATAGTCCACGAGCTGAACTACCTATTCAGAATCCAGCGTAGGGAGTGGGATAACAGAGATATAGATAGAGGTGAGTGGTTCCGCAAAGCAATTCGCAAAAAGCTCCCATCCTCGTGAGATCTGGCTCTGTTGAAATCCTCAGCATGTGATATATTCTGACCCGGTTGCGGTCAATACAGACAATTAAGTAATCACTTGATGGCGACGGCGAGCGCGAAGACGCGCAGAACCAGATCAATAACCATGATTCGCGTCGGGGCGCGTCATCCCGGTCACCCAACGAGCCCGGATTTGTAGTCGTCGCGGTCGTCGGACAGTTTATCTAACCGGGCTTGCGGGAGGCGCAGCGTGAATTCCGTATTCCCAGCTGATTTCTCGTCTATGTCTGAGACGTGGCCTTCGAGCGGCTTGTCCTTGATGACTTTCGTTGTCCCGACGAAATTCGACCCGGTGTAGGTGAGCCCGCTGTCTTCGACCGTGAGCTCGACCGCTGTCACCCCCGCGGTGTGCGGCGTGCCGCTCGTCCGCCATTCCTCGACCGTGACTTTCGACCCTTTTGAGATATCCACAAAGTCTTCCATAGTAACGTCGAGCTCAACGCGATCCACGCCCTCCACGTCGTCCAGGTTCGGCGTCTCGTCGGGCGACTCAATAGCGTTGTACAGCTTCGCAGTGATCTCGTTGATATTGTCCTCGGTGACTTTGTCGCCGATTATATTAGCGAGACTCGGACTTTCCTCTTGGAGTTCTTCAAACTCCATCCCGTGCAGTAGTGGGAGAATGACGTTCTCGTCCGTTTTATTGTGCTTCTGAACGAGACCATCGAGCTCCCATTCGGACATCCCCTCGAAATACGACGGGGAGATGAGGATGACAGCGTGTTCGGATTCCGTGAGGGCGCGGTCAATTGAGGAGCGGATGTTGTCTCCAATCCCGAGTTCGACGCCGTCGTACCACACATCGAGGCCGTACGCGGTGAGTTCGTCGTAGAGCGCGTTTGCTACGGGTTTGGAATCTTCGTGCGAGTAGGAGATCATCGCGTCGTATTCTTCCTCCCGTTCCTCCGCGGATTCGCCGGTTCCAGGTTCTTCGGTCATTATCTCCCACGTTGCGTGTGATGCATTAAAAATTCACCAACCAGCACACCAGTTTGGTGACGTCCTGTTGTTATGGCCGGTATTCTTTGATGATGTCGGGTGGTTCTTGCCATTGCAGGAACCGGTGGAGTGGGTACGCGAGGAGCGCGCCGAACACCACCATTCCGGCGAGCGCCGCGATGAAGACCATCAGGAAGGCGACTAGTGCTTCGGGTGATGGGAGCGTGTACGAGGTGGTGGCAATGCCGTTCACTGTGAGCATCCCGGCGAAGAGTACGGCGGCAAAGAGCATTACGCCGATCCCGCGGGTCGTACTCCAGTTGAATGCCTCGTCGCGTATGAAGCGGTTCATGATTGCGTAAGCCGGCACGATGCTCGCGCTCACTGCAAATGCGCTGATGAGTAAGATGCTCGCCGCGGAGACGACCTCAACCATTTACTGAAGGGAGTTCTCAGGGTCAGATATTCAATTTTGTTCTGCTAGATGGCTCAAACTCTTTCTCCAAGAAGAGATCAAAATTCCATTACTCACAATTAACTTGCACACCTTACTGAGCAACGTATTCAGCCAGTCCACGCTGAAATAACTACTTTGTGAAGAGTCCTCTGAAGCCCTCACCGTCTAACCCCATCATCCCAGCAGTCTCTCGATTAACGCGTCTTTGTTTGCGGCCACGGACCTGAACCGCTTATGGCAACCCTGCAAGCAACTACCGCATCGAACCATCCAACTGTCGACCCCGACGCTGTCGAGACAATTGAAGCAATAATCGACGACTACGACTTCTACGGGAGTTTCGATTCCCTGACCATCGGCGTTGTCGAACCCAGCCAGGAGGACACTGACCCGTACCTCGAACTCTACGGGTACGTTGCCTTCGAGGTCACCAAGCCCATCCTCGACGAAGATGGGACTGTCGTTGATCGGGAAGACCACTGCACTGAGGAGTTCCTCGAACGTCTCGCGCCCCACCTTGAGGAACAACTCGTCGTGGAGACCGTCGGCTTCGAGAAGTGTCGCTTCCCGCTGCTTGCCGGCCAGTGGGTCGCTTGGCCCGATGGGACTATCACCTATAATTCGTTCGATCACGCTCCCGAGAACCCGTCCGTAGAGTCGGCTACGGAAACTCCCGACGCTCGGTCTGAATCGTCCGCGTAATCCCACACCCAGCTCATCATTATGGAATCTACTGATACGGCGTCCGAGAACAACGACACTGACGAGCAAGCAGACCAGGCCGCTGAGCCGACATACATCAGTGTACAGCCAGCGTGTCCAGTCTGTCAGAACTCCAAGTTCGAATCTACCGAAGAAGGGGTGCCGAACAATTTCGACACCCACTACGTCCACGTCAGATGTGCGAGATGCAAGACCCAGCTCACCATCGAGTATCGCACTATCGATGTCTTCTGGCACGGCGGATTCGACGGCCAGCACAGCGCCGTTTCGCAGGACCTCCTCACCCCAACCCAGAACGAGTACATCGACGAAGCATCGTATGGGGTACTTCCCGCCAGCGACCTCCTCTCATCCCTCGACTGGCCGCTCACCTGTGACTGCGGCGAGAAACTCACAGGGAACGAGCTCGTCTCCGATCCGACCGTCCTCCCCGGCCACGATGTCGACTACGACGATCCCGACTGCGAGACCATCCTCTTTCGATGCGTGAACTGCGAAACCATCGTCACTGTATAGCGTATCAAACGGCGGCTACAGAAAGTGTAGATAGCGACAGCGAATCAAACGAAATGGGGTGACGAGATCGGATTAGAGGTCTCGAGTTTGAACGGTCTTCCTGTCGTTCGCTTCTGTACGACGCGCAGCATCGTCAAGGAGGTCAGCGACTTCCTCGTCGAGCACGTCGAAGAAGTCTGCCGAGACGTTCATTCCGTCGAGGTGCTCTCGAACCTTCGATTGGACAATCAGGTCTGCCATACGCGTTCCTAATCCTCAGACCGTAACTTAATAATTAACGCCTCTATCGCCTGTTTTCTCTCGTCCTATATGCTCCGAGGACTCATCATGCTCGACACCGAGTCTCCCCCGTCTGGTAACTCACATATCTCACCACCATCAGATACCTCAGATACATATGATACAATCTCGGTAGAACCGGCCAAGCCTCCAACGTAACCCATCAGTAACACTCACCCCTCCTCACAGCGCCCGCTCCGCAAACCATCCTCCACTCACCAGATGGCTCCCTCGCTTTCCTACTGGACGGTCCAGCCTGACCGCTGGACGTTCGGCGCACAGAAGCTCCGCGACTGGGTCGAATTGCAACTCGACGGTCGCGTCCTCAATGCGTGTGCTGGACGGACCCGGCTCACCCACGATGGGCGGATCGTCCGGAACGACATCAATCCCGATATCGACGCCGACTATCACGTTGACGTCCGCGACCTTCCTCACATCCTCGAGGCTGAATCGTTCGACACGATCGTCCTCGACCCGCCATTCTCGAAACGACAGAGCACCTCCACCTACGACCGCGAGGAGGACACACTACCCACGGTCACCGAACTCGCTCGCGTCGTCGACGCCCTCCTGAAACCCGGTGGTCGCGTCATCCGGCTCGGTTATACGACGTCGCTTATGCCGCCTGAAGAGGAGTACACGCTCGAAGAAGTCGCCGTCTGGAATACCCTTGGCCGCCAGCACGACTGGCTCGGTGTCGTCGCTCAGAAACCCAAAAACGAGATCACGTCGGCACGCCGCCCAATACACGAAACCGACGCAGCACTCCCGAACGCAGGAGCCACCGCGTCAGGTGGCGTCGCGACCAGCGGGAACGGGAACACGCCCCTCTCCCTCGAGTACATTCGCCTCAGCCCCGAGATTATGCCTCAAGCCGTCGTCGCCGACTACCTTGCCACCCACCTCTCCGGGCGTGTCCTCGACGTCTCGACGCGTGAACGGTCACTCCCCCACGACGGCCACCTGGTGCAGACGAGCGTTGACGAATCCGTCGACGCCGCGTACCACTTCGACGAGCGCGAACTCGCAGCCGAATTCGCTGCCGGCATCTTCAACACCGTCCTCGTGGACCTCCCGAGTGAGGCGTTCCAGCAGACCACCGATTACGCTGGCCGCACTACTGGCCGGGATACAGCACTCAAGCAGGAACTCCATCCACTCATCGCCGCGGGCGGCCAGATAATCCAAGTCGGCCACACCGCGACCTGTATGCCGCAGCGCCTCGACTATCGTCGATCCCGCGTCGCCGTCATCGAGCATCCCTGCGTCGAGCAGGACTGGATCATCAGTATCGACATGAAACAGAACACGGGACTCGATGTCCACGCGACCGACCGCTCACCCCTGGACATCCACGTGCCCGACTCAGACGCCGAGGCACAGCACTCGTGTATTCGGTGTGGCGAGGGCTGGTATCTCCACCCCTCCTGGTACGTCGACTGTCCTACCTGCGGAGCGCGACCCGAGAACTACTGCGTCACCGACGACGGCACCATCCTTTACCGCCCACACTCCGAGCGCCTTGACTACCTCGAAGAGCACCACAACCGACACGAATGCGATCCCGGCGTCACTTCCAGAACGCCATCCACTCTTTCCACCGACCAGGAGGACGACTCCACAACCGCCTCGACAGCCCCAACCGAACAGGAATCCCTCGAACAGTTCGCTTCACAGAAGAACTAACCTCTGTCCCCCACCCTTCCCAACACTATGTCCTCTCGCGCTCACTCTACGACAACTCGCCGCCAACACCATCAGCGCGCCTCAGCCCACGCCTGTCCCGAATGCGGAGCTGATCCGCTCATCATCATCTTCACTGACCCCGCCCCGAACGAGGACGCGACCTACTGGTTCGACTGTCCACACTGCACCTTCGCTTCGGCGCTTCGTGCGATCCCAACAACTGACGACGAACCCACTCCTCATGCCCCGTTAGCACAGGAAAATATCAACGAGTACGTCGCAGCGATCGACGTCGAACCACCGTTCTAACAGCACCCTCCTCGCTCGGTGTGTTTTTCTCGCTCTTCGAGCCTGAAAGCCCGTCGAACGGGCTGCGTGATCCATATGACCGAGACAGGCTCCACCACGTCCCCCGACGCCCGCAGCGAGACCTCCTACCAGCTCACTGGGCCCCGTCCAAGCGACGAACCGTACTCCGTCACAGCCATCGCACGCGACGACTGGGAGCCGGGTCAGCCTTGTCCCGAGTGTGGGACGTCCCACCTCCACGAGATGCATCTGAACGAGGAATGTGCGATTCATCACGATGGGTCGAGCGCGTTCAGCGCCGCCCTCGATCGACTCGGCACCGTCGAGTACTGGTGTCCCGAGTGTGAGACCGTCCTCTACCGCCACGCCGCATACGCTCTCTGGCTCGCCCTCACAAACAACCTTGACCACGACGCCTCAGTATGAGCTCTACTGCCGCCGTCTCGTCGACGTCGGACTTCCGGCTGGGTTTCCCCGACGACGTCGACGCCGAGGCCGCGAACACCGCCCGTCGCGTGATCAAGGCCGCCCCTGAAACAGACCGTGTCTACGCGCTCGTCTCCGGCGGCCACGATTCATTGACCGCGATGCACGTCGTCTATCAATCTCCCTACCTCGATCTGGATGGTATCATCCACATCAACACCGGGATCGGCATCCCGGAGACGACCGCATTTGTCGAGGAGCGAGCAGAAGCGCTCGACATCCCGTACTACGAGGTCGGAGCGCCCTGCGACGATCCGGGCCAAGAGCACGAGTACCGTCGGCCGCACGAGGAATACACGGCGCTCATCCAGCGGTTTGGCTTCCCTGGCCCCGGAGCGCACAAGTATATGTACTGGAATCTCAAGGAGAAGCCGCTCTCGCGCTTCCTGAAGATGCTTGAGGACGACCTCCTTCTCATCTCCGGTGTCTCCCGGCACGAATCGCAGAACCGGATGGAAAACGTCGACGCGAGCGGTCAGCAGGAGTTCCTTGGCTATCCGACGATCTCTCCGCTCGTCGAATTCACTCCACTCGATGTTCGCCGCTACCGACGCAGCCTCGACCTCCCGATGTCACCCGTAAAGGAGACGCTCGAAATCTCGGGAGAATGCCTCTGTGGGGCGTTCTCCAAACGGAAAGAACTCCGGATGATCCGGCTCTTCTATCCCGATGTCTATCGGCGCATTCTCTGTCTCGAAGCAACCGTCGGCGCGTTCGCCGCCCTGGACGACGGACCCGACGACGCGTACAACCGCTGGGGCCATAACCGACTGAAAGACCACGAACGCGAGGCGATGGACGATCCCGACCAGATGCTCCTCTGCCAGAGTTGCGAGCAACGCCATCAGTGCAATACCTCCTAACCGTCGCTCTGTACCACAACTCGTCACCTGAACGCTCGAACTCTCGAGATATGAATTCCTCCATCTCTCGGGACAGTACCTGTCTCGCGAGTCTTTCTTCGCGGCAGCTGGCCTGAGCCGCTGCACAGCACGGCATCCGTATCGTTCGTCAAGAACCGTCGCAACCAGCTTTTCACACTTCCCGCGTATGGCTTCCAGTTCTCTTCAGGTAGCTTCGACTTCGACCGAGATACAACGTCCGTTCGCACCACCGCACGCGACATCCGAACCAGACACCCTTGAGGCGGCTCGCCGCCCCGCATATATCGGCTTTCTCTTCAGAGCGCCGTTCGCGACGGACGCCTACAAATTCGGCTTCACCACGGGCATCCGTGAAGACTATCGCCTCCAGGTCGACTCCTACCGGAATGTCGACCTCCCCGTGGTTATGCTCGACAACGAGTTCCGCGACCCCGATCCCGACCGATACGTCGAGCGGTTCCGCGAGTACGAACCCGATGTGGCCGTCATCGGTGACGCTGAGACACCACAGGACGCCTGCGAGTACACCCAGCTCGCTCGCGACCTCCGCGAAGAGTTCCCGTCGACAACGTACATTATCGTCCCGAAGTGTCGCGAGGCAATCGAGATCATCGACGACGACCTCGTACTCGGGTATCCGCTCGGCTATTCGTCCCTCCACGCAGACGACTACAGCGACCCTGTGGACTGGCGTGGCCGCCATATTCACCTCCTCGGCGGGAGTCCCCCTATCCAGTACGAGGCGCTCCAGGACCTCACGCAGCCAACACTCACAGGTGCGTCGCCGGCGAACATCGTCGGAATGGACTGGAACGGACCAGCCAAGGTCGCCTACCTCGGAGAGTATTGGAGTCGCGATGGCTGGCAATCCGCCGACCATCTCGGGATTCGTGAGACTGTCCGTCGGAGTCTCCGTGAGATGCGTGCCTTCTGGCAGGAGCGCGATCTCTGGCCGAAGACGACCCCCTGTGGCGTCCACGGAGAAGCGGTTCAGGAGCCACAGGACCCCGTCTGGGCAGCGAGCGGGCGAAATATCTACGAAAAGCCGAGTTCCTTCGCTCCTGACGATGCACCGGTCTACGATCCGGAGAATCCCGACTACGACCCACTCGAGGATGCGATCGTAGTCGAGTACGAGAACGGATGGACGCTCGCGTACCGCAACGAGTCGGAACGGAAGCGGATCGAGTATCAAGAGGGACTCACGCCTATCAACGGTGATTAGCCTCCTCGCGTTACCCCACGATAAGGAATCTACCACGGATTTCGTGGGGTAACTACGGAGAACGCTATCACCTCTGAACGGGAATTCACCCAGAAACGCGGGTTTCTCCCCACCGCCAAGCAGGTGAAGTGTTTCATATGTCAACAGCTGCCTCTACTGTCGACCCGGACACGATCGCACAAGCCGGTGACTCGCCTGAAACCATCCGCGACAAGGTTCTCTACACGCTTTATCACACCGTCCCGGGAATCGAACTCGAGGATGTCCTCGAACTCCGGGTACTCATTGACCCGCCGACGAACGAAGATTCACATTCGAGGCAAGCGCAAGCCGTCCTCACAGCCGTCCAGGAAGAAGTAGAAACGTGGCCTGACCCGCCGACGATCCACACCCCACCTTCGGCCTATGAGTAAGGCGTCATCCAACGGAGTCGAAGATATTGTGACTGACTCAGACGACAAGATCCTCGAGGAACTCCCACCGAAACGATTTCTCGACACGTCCAACGCACGCCTCATCAAGGCGGGCCTCCACTGTATGCATTCCCGAGAGACAATCCAGCAGTACCTCGCTTACGAGAACCAGCACAAAAACCGAACGTGGGTACAACGACTCCTCGCGAGACGAGCCCGAGAACTTGCCGACGAACAGTCGGAGTAGTCACGAACACACCACCGCTTCAAGTGGTCGTTCACTTATGACATCCAAACAATCAACCCTCAGTTCCCTCAGTCATTCAGATAACGACAGCACTTCAACCACCCAGACCGTGCCACCAGACGACTCCGACAGCTCACCTTCGTCACCTACTCCTCCAAATGACGACGCCTCTACGTCAGCCGAATCGGAGACTTCAACTGATTCATCGACCACCGGCCGCTCTGGGGGACCACCGACAGACATCGATGAAGACCAGATAACAACGCTCGACGCCAGTGAGGAACTTGACGAATGGACGTTCACCTGCGAGGCCGAAAAACTCGATTATGCATATCTCCACGTCCAGGTGGACGTTTATCGAACGCTCTCCGACACGTGGTGGGGACTCCGTGTTACGACACAGGAGAAGATAATCGAGAATCCTCGGAACAGCTATGGCGGGTATGTCGGACAGCGCCACCCCGATCCCGACGAACTCGTCGATACGATTATCAACTGGGTGAGCTCAACGCTCGCCACACCTTTCCTCCCCTTGGATGTCCACGATCTCCCAATCGGTCACCATCTCCGGTCGGTTCCGAGTGACCGGATTCGTGTCTTCATCGGTGATGACGCGATCGACTTCCTCACAGAACGCGACATCCCTATTGACGAGGTACTTACTGCACTAGACAATCTCGAAGAGCACTCACCCCCCTCAGCGTATAAGAAGCAAGTGAGAGAGTACTACGCTGCTCAAGATGCCATCGACACTTCACGTACCCGAATCCGTAAAATCGAGCAAGCAATCGGGGCCGTATTCGGTGTCTCGACTGGATACGGTGGGAACATCCCCAGTGCTCCGCCAGTGGAGTATGCTTCACTCTCTCCGAATGATCTCCAAGACGAGTTGAAAACGGAGCACGAAACTCGGCAGACAGCTGAAGACAAACGAGATTCCCTCAACGAGTACCTGGCATCACAACAGTCTGCGTGGGCTGACGTCCTCAAAACAACGCTAACAGACCGTCTTCCGACCTTTTAGAAATATCCACACAACAACCCCTCAAGCTGTTCTATGTAGGTACACCTCGCCCATTGCGAGAGCGACATGGACTGATGCGTTTACATCTCGGCAGGGTCGTGAGACTGCTTCTGGTACTGATTATAGAGATCCTCTCCCCATTGGACTACTGCTTCATTTGAACTGAGGATCATCGCGATATGTTCTCCCTCCCCAGTTTTATTGTACGCCCCAACCGCGATTTGCTCCCTGTCGTAGATACCAATGCCGAGCGTTAGTGGTTCGTCGAGACAGAAAATCTGAAAGTTGTCGTAGTTTGAGTCGTCCAGAAAGTACTCCATCTCCTCTTCATGGAGTCGCTGGTAGAGCGAGGCGTCGACGATCGCCTCCCCTTTCAGACCAAGTTTGAGCAGTTTATCGTACGCGCTAAAGAGCGTCGGGTTGAAGATCGATGTCAACACGCGGAAGTGGTCAAGCCGTGGATCGCAGAGTTTGAGAGCTGTCGCCAGGACGATTCCTGGAGAGTGGGGTGAGGAGACATACAGCTTTGCGTCAGCGAGGGCTCGAACTGGAATATCCGTTCTAATTGGACTGAGCCGTTGGAACCAAGGTGCTTTATCCAACACCTGCTCGATTGTCTCGGCCAGTTCCTCATACCGTTCTACTGTTTGCTTCCCAGCGGGCGTGAGCCTGTGAACACCGTCGCTCTCTACACTCCATCCTTCCGTCTCAAACATCCGTAACGCTCTCCGAACAGTTGCACGCGACGGAGACCCGTTGGTTGTATCCACCAATTCGCTCGGGCGGCTGGGTTGCTCTGCAAGCGTTTGTAACAGCGGGATGGTATGTTCTGACCGAGTTAGCTGGGTGAGTGGCTCGCGATCGAGACCATCTGGACACGATTCAAACGCTTCCAGCGTGATTTTCCCACCTGCCGTCAGCTCATATCCACCAGTATCAGCTGTTTTCGTCAACCCCAAATCGGTGAGTTGCACGAGATGTTTCGATACCGTCTGTCGGGTGATCTCTCCCGATTGTGCGATAGTCGAGGCCGTCTTTGCGCCCTCGTCGAGTGAACGCAGTATATCTAAAGAGGTGGACCCAGCAAGATCACTAATGAATTCACGGACGACAATCCGTTCGTCCGTGAGTGGATTTGTGGTCGCACGCTCGGACTGCGTCACTTGTTTTCACCCGTTACTAAAGTGCACACCCAATGCTATGAATATATCGCACAAATCTGATATTGATTCGAGCTTATTGGAATTCCCTTCCCTTTCAAAACCCAACCAAAACCCGTCTCTCAGCGGTACTTTTTACATATACTGATACAAAGAGCGACTATCGTGAGCTCCCAACTACCACCGGCACCGTCGGGTTATCCGGTCCTAAAAAACGCTGTTCAGTTCGCTCGCGATCCATTCACGTTTGTAGAGAGGGCGACGTCGGAGTGCGGAGACATCTACCGGATGGCTCTCCCGGCAGTCGACGATGTTTTTGTTTTCACTCACCCAGACCATCTTGACCGTGTCCTTGTGTCCGATGTCGAAGTCTTCGGGAAAACCGAGGACTATCAACGCGCGTTCGGGAACGGTCTCCTTTCGGTCGAGGGCCAGAAGTGGCGACAACAGCGTGATATGTTGCAACCGCTCTTCTACCGAGACCACATAAGAGGCTACACAGAGCAGATGGTTGCGTGTACCGAACGACGTCTCGAGACGTGGATTGAGGGTGAAACACTAGATATGGAGCCTGAGATGAAGAACCTCACTCTGGAGGTTCTCTTTTCCACGCTGTTCGGTCGTTCGTTGGTCCCTGGCGAGGATCAAGAACTTCGTGATGCCGCTGACGGACTCAACGAATGGTTCACACCATCATCATGGATTCTGCCACCGTGGCTCCCGACACCAGCACGGCATCGATTCAATCAATCCACGAAGCGCCTTCGTCAGGAGGTTCGAAGATTACTCGAAGAAGGAAGCGACCGAACAAGAATCTCAGAAGACGAGGCAGGTGGGTCCGAGGGCCAATCGAACTCTACGCAGGGTGCTCACTCAAATACTCCAGACCTGCTCACACAGCTCCAAAAGGCGCGTAATAGGGCGGATGGATCAGATCTTACAATCGAAGAGATCGAAGATCAATTGATCACTATGGTTTTTGCGGGGCACGAGACGACCGCCGCAGCTCTCGCATTTACTTGGTACGCGCTGGCGACGAACCCAGACCTCCAAGAGCAACTTCATACGGAACTGGTCACAGTTCTCGATGGAGACTCGCCCACTTACGACGACCTCCAAGAGTTGGAGTTCACAGACCGAATAATTACTGAGGCGCTACGGCTCTACCCACCAGTTCATACGATTCCGCGCCGGACGCTCACTGATGTCGAAGTCGGTGGATATCGGATTCCCGAGGACCACGAAATCCACCTATCGATAATCCATATCCATCGAGATGGACGGTTCTATGATGAACCTATGGCGTTACGCCCGGAACGATGGACTGATGAGTTTGAGGAGGAACTCCACGACTTTGCGTACGCCCCCTTTGGTGGTGGACGTCGAACTTGCATCGGTCGGGAGTTCGCTCTCTTAGAAGCAAAAGTAGTCCTAGCAACGATCGGGCAGAAATTCCAATTTGATTGGGAGAACGACGAAGCAATTGAACTCGAACCACGGGTTACAACTCAATCAAAAGAAGGCATCCCATTGCGAATTCGACACCGTTGAGGGTACAATCTTACACCTGATCCGATACACATTCCCTTCGTAATCATCGATTAAAGCTCCGTCTTCTGTACCTGTGAATGTTCATACATTTTGACGGTGTAAACACGGGTGAGTATAACACACAATCCGGTAATATTCAAAAGCGTATCTCATGAACCGGAATTCAATCGTCGATTTCCTACTCTTCCCATCTCTAAAGCAGTCATTACGGATCGATATCCGCCTGCCCGTTCCATCCGAATTAGATAATGTCAGTACACCACTAGTTCAAAACGCACCACTCCGGAAGTACCGCCCTGCCAACCGCTCCCTGCAATAGTAGAATGCCCCCATGACGACCATCGTCATCACACTGAAAAACGGAAAGATATCCACCGACGGAGGAATCGATGTTTCATCCAGCCAGTCGACGGCTCCGACCACTGATTCTCACAATATCAATCGTCACCTCGACCTCGACACAGTGGTCGACCTCATCGAACAAATGCCAAAAGATGAGATCTGCGCCCGACAGAGTACCAAATATCCAAACTGGTCCCGAGGTGACCCTTGTCCTGTCTGTGAAAATACCGAACTCGCTATTATGGAACTTAGAGAAGCCACCTACACTTCCTCTGACGGCGAGTTCGACTTCGACCACTTTACAGATAACACAGGACCACAGCTCTCGATCGTCTGCAAAGAATGCCGGACACACCTCCTCCACATCCCCTATCACACACTAACTGAATAGGCCGGCAACAACTCGCTCAGCGTTACGAAGCACAGCTATTGAGAACACATCTCCAAAGTACTCACCGCTCAATTAGGCACTCCTTGGACGAGAAACGGATATTTAGCGCAAGTTTAACTGAATGTCGGGCGGTCTGAAGAACACTTCGCTTTTATTGATGTGGACATAGAATTCCCATCCGGAGATGTGCAAAGTCGACGACCTCATCGCAGAGTATGGGTTAACAGCCCCCGGATCTGACTATGACTCTGTAGATGACTACCTCGCGAAACGGTGGACTGGAACTGACGGCCGCACTTCAGAAGGATATAAAAAAATCACAGACTGGTTCAACAAACGTGTTCTCAAGTCGATATATGAAAAATACGGGAGATCAACTGTTAGCATCCATCTGGACCGAGAATACGATGTTATTGTAAACGAAGATAACATCCAACGCGCCGAGCTCGCGGCCGACCTCGAAGGCGACGGGATGGACATCGACGAACTCAAGAAAACGCTCGTCTCTCACGGTACAATCCGAAATCACCTCAAGAACTGTCTCGAAGTCGAAAAAGACACTCAGTCCACAACCAATTCTACTACTACGACTCGAGAAAAAGCCATCGCGTCGGCGAAACGAATGGCTGCCTCAAAAACAGAAAACATCCTTCCAGAACTTGCCAAAGACGGCGTTGTTCCTTTTGCAGACCAAGCCACCGTCGACGTCGAAATCAGACTACAATGCCCCAAATGCGACACACGGGTCCCCATCGAAGATGCAATCAAGCGAGGATACGTCTGTAACGACCATATGACGGATCCAATTAATACAGACCCACCCAACAACTCAACTCCAGATCTGTCGGAGAATACCGAATCTGACGAAAACGATTCACACCACCAATCAGATACAACGATGAATTCTGTGCCCTCATCACAAACCTCTCTCCTGCTCTCTCTACTGGCGCTCGGAGCCACTTCGTTCTCTTCCCAATCGCCTATGCTAATAGATAGTATGCTCAACACCGCGTAACTATGACCTGGAATCTAGAAATCGAAAATATCGCAGGCATCCATCGAGGGGAGGCTACGATCGAATCCGGTGTGAACGCCGTCCGAGCGAGCAACTGGCAAGGAAAATCGAGCTTCCTTACCGCAATTGAAACAGCCTTCGGGACTGAAACAAGCCTCACCGAAGGCCAAGGTCACGGTCACGTTGAGCTCGAAATCGACGACACCACCTACGCTGTCGATCTTGCCCGTACCAACGGCACGATTACACAATCCGGCAATCCATACCTCACCGATGATGTCGATCGTGTCTGTGCTGCCCTCTTTGCGTTCCTCGATGAGACCAATGAGGTCCGGCAAGCCGTCCGTATGGGTGAAAACCTTGAGGACCTCCTCACGCGTCCCCTCGATTTCGAGAACGTCGACGAGCAGATTGCCGACCTCAAAGTCGAACAGAAACAGGTCGAGGCCGAACTCGAGCGAGCCCAAAACGCTGCTAACCGCCTCCCGCGCCTCCAAGAGAAGGTCACAACGCTCGAATCCCAACTCGAAGACCTCCAAGAAGAATGGAACGAGCTCGACAACGAAGCTTCTTCAGATAGTGACGCTCGAGACGAGCTGAGTAACCTCCGCGCCCAGCTCGAGAAGACCAAGACAGACATCAACCGGTACGAATCAACCGCAGATCGCGTCGGGGATGAACTTGAAGCAAAGAAAGAGGAACTTGAGATGTTGGATGTCCCAACACACGAGGAGCTCGAAGACGACCTCGAGGATCTCCAATCTGATCTCCACGACATCGAACGCGATAAAGAACTCCTCCAGTCGATCTATGAGGTAAATCAGCGCGTTCTCGAAGAAGACCGTCTCTCGCTTCTCACAGACGTCTCTCACGATATGCTCTCTGACCAGCTTGCGTGCTGGATCTGTGGGAACGACACCTCTAGTGAAGAGGTCGAGGCACAGTTAGACAGTATCTCTGACCGTCTTAACTCACTTCGCGACCAAGAGTCGACTCTCCGCAAGAAGGTAAACGAGCTTCAAGAAAAACAACAGACCGTACGGGACGCGGAGCGGAAAGAACGCGACCTTCGCGACCGCATCGGAGAGCTTGAATCCCAGCTTGATGACGCACAGACGAATCTTGAATCGGCCAGAGAACGAAAAGCTTCCCTCGAAGCACAGATTGACGAACTCGAAGGTCTGGTCAGTGAGACGCAAGACCACGCGACTGACCTCCAGAGTGAGATCAAATACATGGAAGCCGAGCTTGAAGACGCTCGTGGCGAACTTGAGACAGTCAAGTCGGAAGCCTCGCAGCGTGATGTCCTCGAAGAGGAACGCGAATCTCTCCGCTCTGAGGTCGAGGACCTCCGAACACGCAAAGAGCGTGTGAAGCGAAATACTCGGGACGCATTCGATTCGGCGCTCTCCGACATTCTCACGAGATTCGACGTTGGGTTCGAGACAGCACGCCTCACCAACAACTTCGACCTCATCGTCGCACGTGGAGGCCGCGAAGCTAGACTTGACGCTCTCAGTGAAGGCGAGCGGGAACTCCTCGGCATCATCGCTGCCCTTGCCGGCCACGAAGCATTCGATGTCGCTGACCGGGTTCCCGTTATGCTACTCGACGGGCATACCGGTCTCGACGATACCAACATCCACCATCTCGTCGATTACCTCTCCGAACGCGTCGATGTCCTCGTCCTCTCCGCCTTCCCCGAGTACGACGCCTTCGAGGGTCACGAAGTCACTCCAACCAACTGGGAGACCATCTCCTACGGAGACGATGTTGAGGAAGTCGTAGGATAGCTCTCGCTGCTCACTATTGATTTTATACCCCCGCGGGGGGTTAATCTCTCAACGACTTTTTGCGAAGACGCGACTTCTGGCTCCCATATACGACTCTGTCCGACCGCCCTGGCGTTCACTCATCATGCCCACGAGTAGCTGCTCTACTGTTTCCCAATCGCGGAAAACACTTTGTCGCCGGACCACATATTCGCAGGTAAGTTCGCCCCCTATGCGGCCAGTAGCACTCGAAGCTACCATCATCCGGGTTACTATCCAGTCCCGGAGTGGTGATGTATGACCTCCCGGTTTGATACCCCCGCGGGGGATCAAGACAACCCTCGCCCATCCGACGAGCCTTCGGTGACTATCACTAGGGCTACACCTCGGCAGTTTTCTAGCCTCTTCGTCGCCTTCCTTCTCCTTTCGAGTGTCTGCTTCTCTACGATTGCGGTAGTCGCGGCCAACGGATCCAACTCCACCGCGCAACCGCCGGTTGACGGGAATGCTCGCGTATTTGTTGCGAGTGACCGCGATACGGAGGCTCTCGGCATCCCGGGTGGCGGTCGTGGTGGCATCCTCCTCCAGTATGTTGTGGAGGCCAATGCGTCGACTGAAAATCTCTCCCGCGCAGTCGATACCTACACGCTTACGACCAATCCAGAGACGCGCGTCCGTATTGATGGGTCACCCCGGACACTGCAGGAGTATCGCCTTGACCAGCTAGCGAGAGTCGAACGAACAAACTCAACCAGTCGGTGGCCGGCGAGCGCACCGGACCGGGAGGATAGCCTATTCATCAAAGACGGCTTCATCGCGTATATGGGTGCGACCAGCGCTGCCGAAGTGAACGCCCCGGGAGCGGAAACAAACGGCACTTATCTGATGGGGCCCGACGGACGTGTCCTTGAGTACGTTGACTACCGCGTCGCCCTCCCAGAACCAAATACGACAACCCGCTATGTCCGCGAAACAAAGGACGTCACCCTCAACATCCCTGCGCCGGAGAACAACTCGTCGGACGACGTACAGACTGTCACCAAGACCGTTGAGTTCGAGACGCTCGACGGTCATACCATCACACGTACCGTCAGCGCCACCGGTCGTGGCCCGCTAACCGTAAATCGCTCTGTGACGGCCATAGTCGGCGGCTATCGCACTAATACCACATACGATCTCGCCTCACAACGGGTTGAGCGTAACCTCAGCATCGGCGATCAGACGTGGTCGAAACACACGACACCAGAAACATCGCCACGAGAGGCCCGGCATATCGACTACGCAAACGCTCCCCCGTCGGATGGCGAGAGGCAACATCTAGAGCTCCAGGCGACGATCAACGTCACCGCGGAAGTCACCACTGATCACTATTTCTACCATCCGCACAACGATACGTGGACGTACACCCATACGGAGGTTAATGCCACCTATGATGAGCTCACCGTTAGCGACGATCGGCCAGTCCACGTTGTCCCACCAGACAGCGTCTCGATTTCCCAGCGCGTAATTGAGGAACCACACGACCGCCGCTCCATCGTCCTCTCTATCGAGGGGCCGGAGTATCTCTCTGAGCGGGCACTCTGGAGTTGGGCCGCCTTCAACGTAGAAGGAGACTCGAATGCCAGTTCCCCCCGCCTAACGAACGTCTGGCAGGTCTATGGTGTCCGTCAGTACCGCTGGGGTGAAACAACGTCAAACTGGGACACAGACCCACAACGTACGGAGTTCCCACCAACACTTGCCCTCCGGCTCACTGCTCGACAACCGTCCCCCAGTGTTGAGGCCGTCGGAGAAACGGATGTGTATCGTCACGGACGGGTGACGGATCTCCGCCAGCGCACTGTTCCTGGCGTCTCGAAGCGGGCGACCCTGGCGGAAAATGTGAACCTCACTACGGCGACTGCCAACCAGACCTCGAGAATTGTCATCAGGGACGCCCCCGGTCAGATCACCTCCGTAACGTCGATCTTCGGGGATGAAATACCCGTCTCGACAACAGAGGTCACTTCGATGGAGGATTCGTCGCTTACCTACACAACGATTCCGCCGGAAGAGGGGGAAGAGAACGAGCCGCCGGAACTCCGTCTCCGTCTCACTGGCCCAGACGGAACTCCACTCCCGGATCGGAAACTGATCTTGACCGGGGCGACCGAATCCTCAGTCATTACAAACGACAACGGTGTCGCATACGCTACGTTCGATAGTGCGACGATCACCGCGCGTTTCCCCGGTGACCCATACACAGAGAATCACGACATCTACTACTCGTCCAGCCACACAACCGCGATCTCTCCCGGAAACGGGAGCCTGATTGCCGATCTCTGGACGTTCTTTTTACGGCCATTACAGGCCGCTCTCCTCTCGCTGGCTGTGAGCGTAGGCTTGCTCGTCGGAGTCGGCTGGTATACCATCAAGTAGCCACCCCTCGCAACATTTTCTCAAGACTGACGATACTCACTTCTGCGTCATTCAGCCAGCCTTACGAACTTCAGTTGACGATGAGATCGTAGCGCGACTCACTGTCCTCGGTCAGTGGCTATCTCCGATTGGTTCGGGGGTAGAAGTTTTAGGTATTGGACAACATATCTTGACACAGCGATTCACATGGAGCGCTCTCCAACCACCCTTAGTAGGTGGCTCTACCGTGTCGGTCGCCGTCTTCGCCACCGAAAGTCTGGGGACTCAACAGAAACCTCCGCAACGGAACCGTCGACGTCATCCAGCGTCCTCTCGGCCAAAGTTCAAGATCGTCTTTTGGGTGTCGCACCCACAGCTCAACAGACTGTATCCTCCACTGCGGCGATGGCTGCCCTCCCGATCATTCCACTATTTAATCCTCTTGACCCAGAGGATTGGTTCGAGGGGATCGTCAACACGCTCGCGACCGGCTTGACGAACGTCCTGGGCGAGGTTTTCGTGGGCATGGTCCAGGAGTTTCTCGTCATCGACCCATTATACTACCAGGAAGGGGCGAATGCCACTTTTATACAGAATCTCCAGTACTCGCTGATTCTCTTTCCGACCGTCATCGTCCTCGGGACGATCGCGGCACTCTTTTCGGAAGCCCCAGAGGGCTCCTATTTACGGCAGGGAATCCGTATTGTTAAAGCCCTCTTCGCACTCGCTCTCATCCGTCCATTCCTCCACGTCGCGGTCGTCTTCACGAATAGCGTTACGAAGCTCGTGATGCCCGAGACTTACGCGGTCTCCCTCGCCGGCCCCGCCCTCAACAACGCCATCGGCGATTTGATGGGCTCGGCTATCGCCGCTGTGCTCGTTTACCTCGCCGCCGGTACAATCTCTCTCATCGCTATCGCTCTCGTTGTGATGATCCTCTTCCTCCGCATCTTTATGATCCATCTCGTCTACACCGCTTTCCCGATCCTGCTTGTTATGTGGTACACCGACTGGGGACCACTTCGGTACGCGAACGACGTCGCTATGTTTGTCTTCAAGGTCACAGCGTATCTCCTCCTCGCGGGGCCGCTCGTCGCGCTCGCTCTTCAGACCGGCTGCAGTATGTCTGCCCCGGACATCTGTGTGGCTAACGCGAGCGGGGCTCACGGTCCAGAAGCACTCACTGCCGGAATTGACCCATCGCAGAATAAGCTCGTCCTTTGGAAGCGGTTCCTCGGCTGGCTTTCCGGCCTCGGCCTCGCCGGTTTCGTCGGGATCCAGGCCCTGTCGATGGGTGGGAGTTCCGCCGGTCACCTTCTCGGGTTTAGTGGCCTGAGTGCGTTACGCGGCGGTGGCAGTGGTAGTCCGTCTTCGTCCGGAGGTGGTGGTGGCGGAGGGGGTGGCGGTGGACCGACTCCGTCCGGTGGCGGTGGCGCCGGACAGCACACCCTCCGAAACTTCGGCGGCGGTAGCGGAACCGGCCCAAAGGCGTATGGAGCGACTGGCTCAGCAAAACCCGAATTCCACCCTCGACAGGCAGCTAGTTCGACGAAAACCAATCTAAAACAACGTGTCTCGTCGGCACGGAATACTGCACGGAGTAACGCGCAGCGCGCCTACCGTGGCGTAAAATCACGGAAAGAATGGATGAGTCAGGCTACGTGGGGACAGGGTGCTCGAGCTGGGGCCGGATTAGCAGGCGGTGGCGTGGCGCTCGGTGCTCGTGAGGCGAAAGCGGGTATGAGCCACGTGAAAAATAATCTCAACGAGCCGATTGCGAATTGGCCCGGCCACGCCTATCGGAGGGCGAAGAACGGCGATTGGAACCCACCGAATGACGATCTGGGGATAAGTACGGACAGCGAAGTGGCAGCGGATAATGAAGTGTTGGCACTACCTGAGGGGAATCCGCCTCTCCCAGAGGGTGAGACGCTGACCCCAGAGTATGAAGACAGAGCACTCGATCCCAAGGAAGCTCAAGCGGTCGCTGGCGGGTCCGACATCGAACAGGCGAATCCGCATTCGGTCAACGAACCAGTCCAAGCTTGGTACGACCGCGTGAAGGCAAAGGACCAGCAAAAAGTGGAGGCGATGCGCCCTGACCTCATCAATCGAGATGTCTCCCCGCCTTCCTCCTCACCATCGGAGGAACAAATCCAGGAGTCCGTCGACGACTACGTCGACAGAACCCGCAACACAGACTCATAACGATTCAATCCGAATCTCTCCTTTGGTACCGAATCTCCTCCAGGACCACGTTTGAACTAGTAATTGGCCCTTCTATAGCTATTGCTCGAGGAGCGTGCTTCCCGGCTGATATTTTAAATAGCAGAACGCGGTAGATTAGTACAGAAACACAAACACATGGGTTCCGAAACCACCACCGCCCGTCGCGTGCTGGCGACTCTCTCTAGGCACCCACTCTCGATTTCGGATTTCATCAGCCTCCAAGCACCCGATAGTTTCGAGTCCCCCTCCACCTTGGACGGTATCGACATTCACACCCGAGTCGACACCTCCAACATCCAAAATCTGGGCGGCGTCGTCGCTATCGGTGATGACTGGGTTGACCGTGAGGGCATCGTCGGCTTCCGCTTCGTCGCCGGAGACACCTGGTTCGGTGTCGGCTTCGAACCAGAGACTGGCTGGACCATCCTCACCGTGGATTCCATCGACGAGAAGTTCTCGCAGGCTATCGATGATCGTATCGCGACTTGGGCAACCACCTTCTACGAGGAGGAAACCGTCCGGCCGTCGTTCTATGATACTTTCGCGGCCGCCTGTGTGTCCCAGCTTCCACCGCGCCCGCTCCAGCACGGTGAACTCGGGGAGATACTCACTCCTGGAGGGATTTACCAGGAGTCCTTCGTTGAGGTGGTTCCCGTTCCCATCATCCAGATCGAACACACCGACAAGGTCATCGCCTTTTTGATGAAGGTTACTGCCCCTGATCGGTCCGGTCACGTCGTTGAGTATGGGTACCGCCTCCACACCGACGGCGTCTGGCGCAAGGCATGGGCTGACATCATCCCCGGCGAAGAGACCGAGGAAGTCGGTCTTCGTGATCGGCCAGTCGCCACTCTCATCGATGACGCCAATCAGGATTACTTGAATGAGATCGACTTACTCGTGGAGCCTCCGACCGATCACATCCAGATCGAGGTCTACATCGATGTGATGTCACCAGAGCCAGCACCCGGTGGTATGTGGACTGCGGCATCTGACTGGTTCCCATCTATCGAGTACGGTGCTCCTATCGTGGGCCTGAATACTGATGAGAATCCGGGCGAATTGACTGTCGTCGGCTATCTCGAGGGAACGGAGACCGCTGTCTACGTCGGTCTCAACCGCCAGGATGACACGTGGGAAGAGATCATTTCTTTCGACCGCCCCGCCGACAAACGACAGGACACGGAAGTTGTCAATGCTATCGACGGCTGGCTTCAGAGTCAGTACGGCGCGCTCGTTGGGCCGTCGCACCACCCGCTCATCCAGCTCACCGACTGGGAGTCGAAGGTTCCCGACCTCTTCGCGTCCGATTGACCTCGAGGTCTGCGTCGTCGTGTGGCACGTCACAGAATACGAACTCGTCGCCGGTAGAAGAAGCTTCGAGGATGGAGTAGTCCATTTGGGACGATCCGAGCATAACCAACTTCATCGTAGCCACGGTCGGAAGGGAGCTACTGAGCAGTCGGCGCGTCAGAGATGTGGTGTTATGGGGTGATATCCTGTATCAGAACTAGGCTGTCCTACCCCTTGAGAACCATTGCTGCGAATGCTTTTGCGAGCCGTCTCATAGTGTCTTCACCGAATCTGGCGTGGACATCGCGGATATCGCTATGGTCGACTTGTTTGGTCGCCCACGGTTCTACATAGGAGCGTTTCAATAACTCCCCGACTTCAGGTTCATCTTGTTCAACGGTGACGGCGTAGCGATTCTGTCCGTATTGTTCGCTTCCGGTCATTGCTGCGACCGTATAGAGCTCACCGTGGTCAGGACAGTCTTCGTCGGAGATGATAACGACTGGACGAGATGGCCGCCTCTCGTATGGATCTGAAATAGATACAACGTGTCCGTGTTGATAGCCCATCGATTACTCCTCTACGGCATCCTCTTCAAGCTCTGCGATGATCTCTCCTGCTTCGTCTTCGGCAGTTGGTTCGTGCGTTTCGTCAGTTCCTGACTTTCCGTTCGGGTCAATGCTTGGAACTTTTTCTTCCCATCCTTCTTCAGCGTAGGCGTCATCGGTAGGCGCAGACTCGAAGAGCTGAACGACTGAGTCGAGAGATTCGAGCCGCTGCTTTAGCTTCTCGGCTCGGTCTGGGTCGACGTAGTAGGCACCTTGTGACCGTTCGACGAGCCCCTTCTCGAAGAGCCGCGTCATCGTCTTCGATGCGCTTGATTTACTGATATCGGTCTGGTCTGCGATTTCGCTTGGCGTGAAACCGTACTCACGGTGAGAGAGCAAGAAGCGCAGCGCTTCGTACTCATTCGTCTCTGGTTTCACGGGGAACGGTTCGTCGTTTGTTAGTTCACGGACGTGGATTGGCATCGTTGTCACTACTTGTCACCGAGTGTCATTAAGACTTTCGCAGGACGCGCCGCATTGACGTCGTCTTCTAAGTACCTTCAATCTCTATTGGGGAGAGAATTTTTAGGCATTCACGACACGTATTCACACAAGACGTCCCATGAAACGGTACCCAGTAGCCGGCCAGTTACTCGAGCATCGCCTCTTCTTCGGACTCAGCGTCAGCGATCTCGAAGTCGGCGTAATCCCATTCGCCGCTATCATCCTTGCGTCCGGTATCAACAACGTCTTCGAGCCCTCGTTCAGTGGGCTACTTACTATCGGAAGCGGGATTCTCGGCCTTATTGTCGGCTTGTACGTTCTCTGGCGAACACCTGCCGGTCAGACCCCTCGCGAGTGGCTCATCGGGGCTGCAAAACACAGCGTGGGCCCGGATCGCTATCTCTGGCAACCCGTCGAACGCGGTCTCGTTTCTGGACAGCACCTTGACGACATCTGCACCCTCCATTCTAAGGATTCCGACCCCTCGGACGACAACAGTGATCCGGACCCAGAATCCTCGTCCTCGAGTGCCCCCCAGCAGTCCGCCTCAGATGATAACAGCGGTCAGCAAACCGTCACTGATGGCGGGCAGATGCACTCTCGCGAACGCCCACAGCGCGACCCGAGCCAGTACTACCACCAGCTCACGCAGAAGGAAACAACAACGCAGGCGCAACTAGCTTTCGAGTACGTTCGCGAAGACGGTATTATAGTCACCGAGAGCGACAATGAGGAACCCGCGTACGTCGGCCTTGTTCACATCACCCCGACGAGTTGGCTTTCCCTCGACGATGAAGGACGCCAGTCTACGATCAACGCGTACGCTGATGTTCTCCGTGGAATCTCTTACCCCTTCCAAGTGCTCGCCCTTCCTCGTGAATTTGACCTGACGACGCACTTCGAGGAGATCGAACGTGCAGCCTACGAGGCTGAGGATCCGCCAGACATTATGCAGCTTGGTCGGTCGACGTACATCGACTGGCTCAACGAGTCGGTCGGTACCCGGCGAGTCAAAGTCCGTGATTTCTACATCGCCGTTAGGGTTGAGAGCTCGCACGTCCGAGAACAGTCTTATGGCCACTCTACAGACGTTGTTTCGGGATCTCTCTTCCAGCGAATTGTCGGCTGTGTCAATTCTGTCACCTCCTCAGTTCGTTCTCGGATCGGCTCGAATACCGACGACGACGTCATCGAACGACAGTGTATTTCTGAAGTTAGAAGTCGGCAACACGAGTTTGCCGAAGCACTCCCCAGGACCGGTGTTCAGACCGAAGTGATGGACGACCGGGCAGACGTTCTGGACGTCCTCTACCGCTACTACAACCACGCCGACTCACCACTCGACGAGTATTCTCCCAAATCCTACGCGGAAGTTCTCCCACCTCGCCGGCCGTAGTGATTCCCGACCATCCCAGCATCTCTACTTCCATCTTCTCGACTGTTCCTGCGGCACTTGAGGTAGGACCACTGCCAGCGTTACCCCACGAGTGAATTATCTCTGTAGTTTGTGGGGTAACTCGCTGCCCTCCCTCAACCCACTTGTCGAAACGCCTTCTTTGCGGAAAGCTATCAACGGGCGAAACCATTTACCGAGGCACTACGTATCCCACGATAGCATGAGTAGCGTCCCAGTAGCCTGGGTACTCGGAATAGCATCTGCTACCGGGCAAGTGCAACAGATCATTCAGACGATCCAGCGAGCGATCCAAGGCGGCCCGAACGCTCCGTCACCATTCATTCTTGTCGGCGTCGCTGTCGGCGTCGCCCTCCTCCTCGGTCTCGGTATTCTTGCGTCACGTCGATTTGTTGGTTCGGCTCAACATCCATCTACAAACGCAATGAAAGGCGCACCTGAGACGGAGGTCGACAGCGGCCGTCTGGATCGTCTTCTCTCTCGGCTTCCCGGTGGTTTTGGATCTATCCCTGGTGCCGGTACCTCCGCCCGAACAGATCCAGCCAACGTCAACCTCGAGGAAATCGACGACGAAACTTTCGACCGCGCTGTCAGCATCCTCGAACAGGAAGGCCGGGAGACGAGTCGGGCAAATATCCGTGAACAGGTTGCCCGCCTCATCGACTTTGAGGCCGCCGACCCAGACGAATTCCGCCTTGGACTCATCCAAGACGCCGACAGCCAAGCCCAGATCGACCAAGCGAGCGTCGCCCCACCAAGTATCGTCCCCGAAGATCCAACCACTCTCTACCGGAACGGCGAATTCGTCCGTATCCTCACTCCCGCAAGTGCTCCCGAGAGTGTCTTCGGTGGCTGGCTTATCAACCTCACCACGACCAATCTTGACGTCCGCGTCAGCTACCATCACTCTCCCCGCGATCCCACAACGATCCGCGGTGCCCTCCAGGACCGTCTCACCGAACTCCAGATCGCCCTCTCTCGGAAGGAGGAAAAGGGCGCGACAGACTATCACGAAGACCTCAACCGCCGAGAAGAACTCGATCGTCTCCTTCGTCGCCTCACCGAAGGGACGACTCGACTCTACGACATCGGTATCTACATCGAAGTCGCTGGCAGTACCCGCGATGAACTCGAAGAGACCGCTCGGAAGGTCCAGCAACTCGTGGCTGACCGCGACGTCGAACTCGTTCCCCTTGAATTTCGCCAACTTGAATCTCAAGACGCGATCGCACCTGTCGTCTCCGACCCCATCCAGAACACGGACCTTATGGAACACGACGCGGCGGCCACCCTCTTCGGCTTCGTCGAGCCCGCCATCGCTCACGAGGACGGTGTCCTCTATGGCTTCGATGAGACCGGAAACCCTGTCATCGTCGACCGATACAGCCTCTCCGGCTTCTCTAAAGTCATCACTGGGAAGATCGGGTCCGGAAAAACGTTCGCCGCGAAACTTTCTCTCTGGCGCCGTCTCCTCATCGACCCTGAATTCACCGCTATCGCATTCGACCCCACCGGTGACGACTTTGTCGACTTCTTCGAGACCCTCGGTGGCGATGTCGTCACCTTCGGCGGCGACGTCACAATCAACCCGCTCGAAATCCACCGCGGTACGGGTGAGGCCGAAGACCCCTATAAGGACAAACTCCGTTCCTTGACGGGGATGGTGCGGACGTTCTACGATCAGAGCGGCGACAGCCTGAGCGCCGAACGTGCTGGCCTCATTCAGCAGGTCTTCCACCTTGCATACCTTATGTACGGTATCACTTCCGAACCCCGCACCCACGAACGCGAAAACCCCACTATGGAAGACGTCCTCGACATCCTCAAGGCCCTTGCTGATGGTGAGGACCCACTTGAATTCGTCAGCTACCAGGGAGACGCCACCGATCTTCACCGTGAGGAACGCGACGAGCTCGATGAACGCGTCGACGAAGTCACCTCCCGACTTCAGTCGAAGGACGACAGCAACCTCAAGTCCGAAGCCAACAGCCTCCTCCGCTCGCTCGAAGCCTTCCAGCCAGGTGGCGTCGCTGCGAACCTCTCTGGGAAGACGACCGTCGACCTCGAGGACGAGCGGCTCATCGTCTTCGATATGAGTGCCTTCCAGGATACCAATCAAGCCCCTCTCCTCCAGCACGTTATGCTTGATTGGAGCTACCAGCGGGCTCGCGAGAACTCCCGCCGGATGGAGGTCATCTTCGAGGAGGTTCACTACCTGCTCAGTCAGAAATCTGCCCGCTCGCTCATCGGCCTGTTCACCCGCCATTCCCGACACTTCAACGCTGGCTTGACGCTCATCTCCCAGACTGCAGAAGAATTCATGCAGGAGACTGACGATGTCCACTCACCACGCGCGATCTACGACCAATGCGACATCAAGCAGCTATTTTATCAGGAATCAATTTCAGACGAGGTGATCGACTACTACGACCTCTCCCCAGCTGATGTCGAGGCCATCCAGAGCTTTGCACGTGGACAGGAATCCGAGTTCAGTGAATGTCTCCTGAGCGTCACTGGAATCGCGCGTCGACACCTCGAAATCCACGCGAGCGAGCTCACGGTTGATCTCCTTACTGAACCTGAGACGGCCGCCGCAACCGCTCAGTTGGTTGAACAGCGCCGCCAGCAGGCTGCCACCGCTCGCAGTGAACAGACTACCACCCAACCCGAGGAGAGCGCTGAGACTGCCGGTGGTTTAGGTGAAGAAGCTGCTGAGAAGGAAACTACTGACTCCAGTACGAAACCCAGCGAAACGAGTGAGCCTCCAACTGACCCCATCACAGACGGAAGTGGGGGGTCACCCTCCTCTGGGGACGTTGCTGACGACACTAACTCCGAATAATACTCTTCCATTCTCTTCTCGCTCCGTCTACCTTGCCTCTCGTCATTTCTCACCTCCCCTGTAGTCCACCAGCACAGTCGGAGAGAGCGGTTTTTCGCCAGTACCCCCCGGTGGAGTTAAGTGTTAGACCAGCATGGTTCAAACTAACCGGGAGACAGATATGACCAGCGTACTCCTCGGTGTCCAGCTCGTAGCCTTTGCCATCGCGGATGCCCTCCCTGGTGGCCTACGCGGGCTTGGACTCCTCACGGCTGCCCGCGCACAGTTCGCGACGATAAAAGCCGACCTGATGGCTCAGGCCGCGCCGATTTGGACTCGGCAGATGAGTGTGATCTTGCAGGCAGACTGTCCAGATGGGACTGAGGTTAGCTCAAATGAAGTCATCCAGTCCATCCACAACATCAACGACTTCATCTTCCTCCTTGGATGGACGCTCGTCCCCGGAGGATTCGTCCTCGGAGGTATCCTCTACTTCTACGGCTGGAACCAGTCTTGGAAAAAGCGGGGCCTCCGGCTGATGGTTGGCGCGGTCGCGATCGCCGGCGTCATCCTCCTTTGGGGCGCTATCGCTAACCTCATCCAGTGGGCGACCGGCGGCACTTGTGCGCCCACCACGTAACGGCGTTGAGTGGATCACTGGCGCTGGCAGACTACCGCCTTGCCGTCCCCACCTTCTCGGCGTCATCAGTAACTACAACCTTTGACCACGCTCTTGCTAACGCGAGCTGTCACACCCCTGTCGCTCTCGGAGCACCGCAATCCTATCCTCGACTGAGGGGTGAACTCGAAGGAACCACTCGATAACAAACGGAGCCCCCCACGGAAGGGACGACGTCCCCGTCTTCTTCGAACTCTCCTTCGCTCGGAGATCGGCAACCGACTGCAATGCGGTTATCGCAGTCTCACTTCCCACCCGTTGTCGTTCGTATTCGTCGGCAGCCAACTCAGCTCGGCGAACCCACCGTACGAGGCCGAACCGGAACCCGAACGCGAGAATGCCCATCACCACACCGAGTGTCTGCATCGATGGCGAAACAACCGCGAGTATCCCACCGACACCACCGAAGAAAATCAATCCGGCCCCAGCAGCGAGGCGAAGATGTCCAAGAACGTGATGCCCGTGCTCGTGGTGGAGGATTGCTCGGAGTGATTCTGGGGAAATACTGTCATCTTCGAGGAGGTTCTCGCCAACGAAGACCCGGCGAAAGGGCCAGACACCCGCCGCCATCGCCGTCGACCGAAGTCCCACCGTGGCAACCCAAATCGACGTTTGGGGGTCAGCATCGATCTCCTCTGGTACGATCACTGCGTATTCTTCAGGTGTGAGCGGCCGCGCCATATTCAGAAACGGCAAGAGCGTGATTGCGAAGAACAGGTAGGTGAACGCGAGCGCCCAGGTCACCGGCATTCTGAGCTCAGATGGAATCGGCAGCGCCGTCCACGGTGCTACAACTAATATAAAGAGTCCACCAACGACCAACGCAACCCGGAGAGCGTGATCGTGGCGCGCCTCCGGCGTCTCAAGATGACTTGTCGTCTCTCTCCAAAACATCGAGATGAACGGCGCACCTGTCACCGCCAAACACCCGAAATAGCTCGCAAGGATGAGCATCGGAAAGAGTCCTTTGACGACGACATTCGGTGAGGGCATCGGGTATTCTGGCGTTAGTCTAACAAAGAACATCCAGACCAGAGTGATGAATCCGCCACTGACGATAGACCCCCCTAAGAACAGCACGAAGAAGTTGTTCAGGTGATCTGGAAGCCAAGAGATCCACCGGAAGCCTTCGGCCACTTCATATTTTTCCGAGATGATTTGATCCGCGTTTTCCGATGGTTTTGTGGACGTCGATGCCTCTTCGCGGTTCAACCTATACTCATCGTAACGGTTTACCACAGCACCGATCTGCCAGCCAAGTCCCACTGCGATAAGCATCGGGACCGTCACCCCGACGAAGAGCAGCGCCGTCGCCGATGTAACCCCAAACACGAATCTGACCAGAACATAACTGAAGCCCGCCACTATGGGGGCAGTAAGAAACACACCCAGCCCCCACCAGACCAACGTATCGACCGGCGAAGGTATCCACGCAAGCGACGAACGAGCCTCGGATAGGACTCGTCGCCACCGTGGACAGGGGCTTGAGTCGCCATTCGAGGTCATCTTTTACCGTAGATCATGCTATCTGAACCCAAAAATTGTCCGGGGGCTCCAGTCCCTCGACCCACAACTGGCTATGAAAACGATTGCTTAGGAGACACCGCGCCTCGACTGAGCGAGCAATCAATCGGCCCAAAACTCCCGAATAGTATTTTACGCTGAGCAGATGAAATATCTGTAGAGGCCACTACTGGCTATGCCGACGCTCCCAGCCTTCACTCGAGCTTGGCTCTCGCCGGCCCCGCTCACCGATGACCATACCCAGTCGCCGCCCGATACAAGGACAGATCGCACTTCGCATCCGTCGCGGTCGGTAGAGCCGACCCAGACGTCTCGGTCCCCTCGCTCAGGCCGCCCGAGGAATCGCCATCCCCTCTACGGTGTTCTGTTGACCCTCAGCGTCATCGGTATCCTACTCACGGCGGCCACTGGCCCAGCTATCGCAGCACACCCCGCTGACTCCACGAGTACCACAGAGAGCCAGAACCTCTCTTCTACTTCGCTGCAATCCACGAATGCAACCTCGCCGTGCCAAATTCAAAACAATAACTCGTACGGATGGACGGAACACTACGCGTGTATCCAAGTTCATCTCTACCAGCAGGATCAGGATCTCTCGATCTTCCCAGAAGATGCAACACAGGCCCGGGAAGCTGCGAAGAACGGAGAGTCGGCTGAAACCATCGAGGATTGGCTCTTCCGATACTATCGTACGGAGCAATACCCCGACTGGTGGCTGCCATCAGAGGAACAGATTGAGCAAACCCCGAAGCTCAAGCTCTATCCACTCACGAACGAAACAGTTCACGAGTACGAGACCGCTCAATCTCTCTCCGTGTTTCCGGAGGACGCACGAGCCGTCCGGTTCGCGGCAACTCATAACGCAACGGTGAACGAACTCCGGATGGCCCTCCTCAACTACTACGCCGTTCAGTGGGATCAGGGCTGGCGGCCGGACTCAGAATCATCCACGACCACCACAGCCAACACATCCGCAGGAGGCGGCTCAAACGGAGGAGAATCGGAGGCTACCGCCGAGTCGAGTTCAAGCCCCGCTTGGTATGCTCCGTACCTTAGTGGGATCGTCGACGCCGCAAATCAATTTCGTGGATGGATGAGTGGAGTGCAGGAGTTCATCGGTGGGCTCCTCATTTGGAGCTTCAAGAATCCCATTATCGCAGGGATTGTCATCTTCACGTCTCTCGTCGTGTTCCTCCTTCTCGGAGTCGCACGGCGGATGCGGCGGACGTGGACGGCGATGCTTGCGGTCTGGTCTCGATTCGTCCGCGCGATCGTCTGGGTGGCCGATACTATTGGTATCGGAACGCTCCGGCGAACACAAATCAAATTCTTCCGATTCCGTCGCACTCTCAACGTCTATGCTCACGCGCTCGCAGCGATAACAGGCTGGGCAATCCGCGAAGGGTTCCACCGTGTCGACCGTACGATCACAGACTACGTCACCGACGAAGACTCCAGCACGTGGTCGTATATCGCACCACCCGCTCACGCAAGCGCCAGTAGCACAGCTGATGCCGCCGTCTCGGAGACAGCGTACACGAAGAGCAAGCGCCTCCTCGATCCTCTCGATGCACCAGCCGTGTACGAACTCAATGAAGATGAACCACCGCGACCAGGAGACGACCTCTGGTACCGTATTACGGCCTCCGATCAGCCGGCCTCACCGGAGACAATCACCAAACAGATCGAAGGGCTACCCAATCTCACTGACGGGCTAGAAGTCATCATCCGATCGGCACCTCACGACCCCGAGATCGGAGGAGAAGAAAGCGAGCTTCAAACTACTGAAGGCGATGGCAACCGACTCGCAATCGAGGTTCTAATCCACTTCATCGAGGACGGCCAGACGAGCACGCTCGACCGGACGAAGCACAACTGGGTACGACAAGCCTTCGGTGGTCCCGACTACGACGTCACACCCGTCTCGACGACGCTCCAGCGACTCCTCCGCGCCCGGCCGTACCGGCGGTGCAAGCATCTTCTCGGGAATGATGCGACCCCATCAGCGACGTTCCCTTGGAGTAACGCGCAATCATCGGACGCCGCAACAGACGGTGGGCGGACTATCGACGAGGACACGCCCACACCGAGCGAACGCGCAGCTGCAGCCGAGGCGATTCCTCAACGGTACTTCCGAGAGCATCTTGAGGATCAGTTCACTGCGGTTTGCCCGGAAGCGCCCGTGAGCTATCCACTCGGCTCCCGAGGAACCCGACGCTGGGACTTCCTCCAGCGACTCAACGTCTTCGACGAAACCGCTGCCGAAGAAGCCCCTCCGATGGAAGCCGCCCTCGATGCCCTCCTCGAGACCGACGAACCCGCACTACTCCGTGCCCGGATTACATCCGCAGGCGACCTTAGCGATCTCATTCGGCAGAAACTCGACGTCATCGAGGGTGAGGAAAGTACCCAGTTCGACAAACGAACGAACCGCCGTGGGCGTAGCCGTGCGACACCAAGCTCGGGAGAGAATACCACCGAGGAAAACCGGGCCGCTGCTCGAGAACGAGAGAGCAGTCGGGTCCGTGGGGAAGTTGCGAGCGCGGAAGGGACACGGAACGAAGAACTCCAGAACAAGGGTGCGACTCGGTGTTTCAAAGTCACGATGGATGTCTTCACCCAACCCACTCCCTTCTTGAACGACGCCCTCGAAGAGACTGCTGGAGGGTCAGTTGAACCCTCCTCAGAGGCCCACCCCGTCCCCTCCCCCCTCTTCCATTCAGACGAGGACACCACCTCTGCCTCGACAAATACGGCGAGTGACGGGGGCGTCTTCACCGAAGAACAGCCCGATCTCAACGAGATAGACAGTACTGCCGATCTATCTGGTTCCGACACCGACATCGAGACCTTAGCGAGTCGAGGTGACACTCTCCGAGTGACTCCCGAGACGCTCGCTAAAGCCGCAGCCAGCCAGCGGACTACGGCTCGCGACGACGCCTGGCGGCTCGCAAAAACGTGGGCGACTGCCGCTGACGGCGAGTTCAACAAGCTCACTGAACCACCAGAGAACAGCCGCCTCGCAAAGTGGGCACGGCAGTTTGGATGGCGGAGACATACGCTCGGACAGCTCCGTGACTCGTACCGTTTTCATCGCGCTCAGGAGTATGCTGGTAGGGCACCCACATTCGGCCTACACTACTCTCTCCGTCGCCGCTGGCCGATCGTCCTCGCCGCCGCCGACGAACTCCCTTCGTTCACAGCACTCCCGAGTACCAGCGCTGTCTCGGACGACCTCGCAGCCCATATGGAACGCCAACTCTCCCACACAGCCCCACTCTCTGAACTCTCTCCTGCCGAGGACAACGAAATCATCGGTACGGACATTGACGGGGCCACGCTCGGCTATGCGTTCGATCGTCTCCACGCTAGCGACCTCACTCGTCCCGTCAAACATCGCACGGACTATATGGACCGGTCGATCCTCCACCAAGGGCTCCCCGGCTCCGGGAAGTCTGTCGACCAAGCTCACGAGATCGTCGAGCGTCGGAAGGCCACGAACGGCCCCATCATCATCTACGCCGGCCCTGGCGCAAACGTCGGTGAACTCGCTGTGCGCGGTCTCTTGGATGAATTCGGCGAAGACTGGGTGCGCGAGCACGTCCACTGGTTCGATATGCCCGAGGTCCTCCCCGGACTAACGGTCTTCGACACACGACCCGCCCAACAGGCTGACGACGCCCACGGCAACCCCCAGGCTGCAGAGAGCGTCGCGACCGACGACATCTCTCCCCAGCGCCCTGATATCGCTTCCAAGGACACCAGCTGGGAGACACACGGCTCACAGGTTATGCAGACTGTCAGGAAGATCGCTGAACTTCTGATGGGTGAGAGCGACTTCCAGAACGCCCGCGTGTCCCGTGATGTCCTTCGGGCCCTCGGAACAGCCGGTTTCTCACCGCACACCTACCCGACAGGCGTCGACGGCACGCCTGCGTACAAGCGGAAAGGCGGTGATACCAGCAATAACACGCTCCCAACTGCCGACGACCTCGTGAGCGGCGGAAATCGCTCCAACGATGAAAACGAGGACGATTCAAGATCTCGACAGCCCACCGTGATGCCGTTCCGCTGGGGGTACGACGCCAGCCCGAACGTCTATCCCCTCTGGCAGCTCCAAGAGCAGACCCAGCAGGTCACCGAACTGACGAGGTTGATGGACCCGGACATCCCGCTCAACCCCAAGGAATTACTGCCTGATCCGGGCTCGCACGCAGTCAAGCGGAATATGGAGACGCCGTTCAACAACCAACAGCACACCGCCCAGCAGATCCTCGGCGGTGTCACTAACCGTCTGAACGCGCTTACGACGGACGCCCGGCTCGCACCCCTCTTCAATAACACGACCCGGCGGTTCTCCTTCGCCGACTTCCTTTCTGGCGATCGCCAGAACGACGTCCTCATTTTCGACGTTGAGGATCTCGATCCGGACGCCCAGCGTGACTTCGTCCTCACACACGAGCTTCTGATGCAGTACGAGTTCGAACTCTACAAGTCCTTCCTCAAAGAGGAGGCGACCGCGGACGATTACTACGTCAGCGTCTTCATCGACGAGGCCGGCCGTCTCGTCGAACCGGATGACCTTGCGAAGATGATCGCCGTCGCCCGCAACCACTCTGTCTCCCTCTCACTCGCCGTCCAGACGCCCGACCAGCTCTTCGACGCCGACACCGACAACAGTGTTGGCGACGACCCGACGTACGCCGAGATCATCGGTAATATTCAGACGACCGTCGTGCGTGCCGGTGAAATCACGCGTCAGCAGGCAAAGGCGCTTTGTCCGGCCGACCTCGAGGTCGAGGACTTCATGGATCATGTCCGCGATCTCCCCGTCGACCACCGGCTCGTCCAGTATCCGACACCTTCCGAAGGAACACGGTCTCAGACCATCGAAATCGCCCGCATTCCACTTCCGAACTGGCATCAGGATGCCGAGGAACCCCCCGAAGGCTACGATTCTCGCGAAGATTTCGAGGAGGCCTTCCGAGAGGTTCGCGCCGACGTCATCGACCAGACGAACGAAGAGTACGGAATCCCCGACGACGAGTCAGAATCGGCTGTCCGTAACCGGGCGATTCTCAACATCCCCGAACTCGCCCACCATCTCACAATAGACGACCCACTCCTCCCGGTTGTCCTCGCGTGGGCGACTTGGATAGTCGCTCGTGACCCACCCAACGGGCCCGATGAAGAAACTCTGCACAGCGTCTCCAACACCGACAGTAAGCTCCCTGACCTCGAAGACCCAGTTGAACCAAATAATGATTCGACGATAGAGGACTCCCCGGCTGAGGAAGTCAGCGCGATAGATGTCCTGTCGGATGATGCAGGACCCGATGAATACACAGCTGAATCGGTATCTACCAGTCGCGAGAACGATTCTCCATCCACTACGAGCGAGCAACCAGATACGCTGTTCGACTCAGGTGGGTGGGCTCGCGACCAGTGGGATGAGGCGAAGACCGAGCTCACCCAATCCAATACCGAGCGCCAGACTCCTCCCTCGGCCGCTGAGAGATCAGGGCCTGCGTCCAGTCTTCATCACGTCCTGAAGGGCAGTATGACGACTGACGAGTGGGAGGAGCTTACCGACCTCCTTGAGAAGGGGAAGTCGCTTTCCCCAGAGGAATGGGCGATTCACACCGACCTCCCGACGTACCGGAAAGACGAGGAATCCATCCAGGCTCGTGCGCTCAACAGCCGCGTCGCGACTCTCCTTAACCAAGGTATCCTCACCGAGGATGAAGTGGCCCGGATTCAGGAACTCATCGATTTCGCACGGGATACCGGGAACTGGCCACCGACTGCGGTTCGTGATCGTCTCGACACGGAGTCCGAAACTGCGCCAGCAGACAAATCGTCTCCCGAACAGCAAAGCGCCACTGTGGATAACGAGAGTGTGTCCGCGGCGATCGAACGCCGCCGGACCAGTGAGAGCAATTCTGTTGGGATCGACCCGTTCGATGGGGAGGAACCACGACCCGGAACGTACCGCTGGGTGCGCCTTGACGAGATGTACCGCCAGCTTCGCCTCGAAGTCGAGAAAGTCCTCGCCACAGAGGACCTCAACGAGGGAGAACGTAATCGTCGCCGCGATGCCCTCCCCTCGCTCAAGGCGTGCGCCGATGAGATCGAAGCGTTAGGCACCATTATGACCCATCGGGGCGTCGCTGGCGACACTCCCATCCCGGAAACAGACGGTATCTTCGAGATCGAACTCGCGAAGCACCGTGACGACGTCCCCGGCGACGAGGGCTACGCCATTCGGTTGACTCCCGAGGGTGCTCGTCTCCTTCTCGAAAACGTCTTTTCGACTGGCTGGGTCGCAACCGCTGGGACCGATACTCACGATACCGGCCTTCGAGACGCTATGACGGCACTCGAAGACGCAGTCCCCACCCGAGTCAGTGGCCGGATCATCGACCAAGACACCGGGGACATCCCGGACGCCGTCCTCACAGTCTTCGCCAGCGAGCCTACGGAGTGCTTCGCTGACGACATCATCTCATGCACAGTCGAAGAGGAGACCGACCCACGTCGACACCCCACGAAGAAACTCCGCAACCTCAAGAAGGCGCTTAACACTACTACGAAGAGTGGCGAATGTCGCCTCCCCATCTTCGTCGCCGAAACGCCGTGGGACGAAGACGCGGGGGCCCCCGACCTTGGACCTGCCACCGCATTATCGAACATCCTCCGTGATCCGATGAACACTCAGTGGTCGGGTCGCCGGTTCTACTCGCAATCGAACACGCCAATCGAATTCGACGGCGGCGCCCGCGACGGCGGTGTCACCGCTGTCGTCCCCCGATCGGACACAGAGAGCGCCGGCGCGTCGATCTGGGTTCGCGACCCGGACCCCGACTCGGACGACTGCCTCCTCGTCGCCCCGACCGCCGACGACATCGGCCATCCCGATGACGAGGATATACACCTCCGTATCGCTCCCGGTGACTTCCAGAACCTCACTCCCTCGAGCATCCCGTACCGGGCGACATGTCCTCCGAGAAGTGCAAACGAATCAGCTCGCTATATCGTCGAGACTCCGGGTAGCGAACAGACGTACAAGTACGAGACGGAAGAGCGGTTCCGTGAGGATTGGGTCCGCGTCAACAAGCCATTCGTACCCGACATCGAATTCCGGCACCCGGACTACCCAGAAACCGCATATGCCACCCTCGTCCGATACGAGCCGCCCCGCGCCGGCGACGACGCACAGGCACGTATCGCCTGGTTCGATCATCGGACCTCGGGCGACGAGGAGATGGGGACGCTTCGGCCCGTCGAGGACCTCATCGAAGCGATTCAGACGGGCGAACTCAAGCCGGCGTCCGCTGGCCCTGGAACGGCACCCGAGAGGACTCACGAAGACGAAGTCTCGACCGACGAAGCGCAAGACTCTGAAGTGGATGAGGAATACACTGGCGCGTCATCATCGACGGACGAGGCACCAGACGAATCCACTCCCGAGCCATCCGACAACAAGGACGAAGAGCTTGATGGCGATGATACTGACACAACGCAGTCCGAGGAGGGAGAGACAGACGATACTTCCGAACCACTCCAGGAGGAGGGGAAAGCAGGTACCGCCGCGTTCATCGCGGCTTACCTCCGTCCTGCACCGAACAACGTCGTGGACGTGGATATCGCCTTCGACCGTTGTCAGGAATTCGCGAGCACGCACAACCTCGTCCCACCAGAATCAGAGGACGAGTTCGCAGAAACGATCGATTCCCTCTTCGATGCGTTCGACACGGACACCGGTATCGACGGAGATCTCTTCGACATCGATCGCGACGTCATCAGTGCCCTCGAAGAGGGATTCAATATCGTCTCAACGTCTGGTGGAAACGAAGACAGCACTCGAACCGTTATATTGGGTGTGAAGATGGTTGATCCCACAGAAGAAGACACGTCGTTCTTGACGGAAGCAGCGCCCGAGCAGTCGGCAGGTGGTGCGGCGTTTATTGCGAACCAGCTCACGTCCGACCCCGACGGAGCGCTTCCGAGTTCGGAAACCTATGACGAATACGTCGACACCGTCACCGACTGGGGATTCGAGTCTCTCCCTGACCGAGGTTCGAGTGTGACGTTCAAACGGTTCCTCCAAATCTGGGGTGCGGCGCTGTTCGGCGTCTCGGTCGAACGGAAACGCCGGCGGATCGACGGGTCGCCTACGCGGTGCTATACGCACCTCGAGTGGCGCGAGTAGCCTCTTGATTTTCTCTCTCAGTCTACCGCCTCGATCTCCCGTCTAATACTATGAACTCAAACTGATATTTCCGATAATTTCCCTTCTGACGGTGTCCCTTAATCCTCGATTTTCTAGAACTATTACTGAATAGCATATTTTGGAGAAACCACCGGACTGCACGGTAATACAAAACTGGAACGGTAAATCGGAACGCGAATCTCTGAGGACTCACAAAATCACCATATAGCGTCGGGATGGTAAACTGGAACGTCAATTATTAGCATACACTCCCGCAAAGACCGGATCCTTTTGCAAACTGGAACACCGTGCAGTCTTGCGGTTTTCACCGGAAACCTGGACACATCTACGCACCACCACACACCAGCATCTCGATAAACTGGAACGCCGCGCAGTCTTGCGATTTCGGGCCTATAGTCAACTCCGTGCTCAGAACACCCTTCGAGCGGCTCTCCGCACTCTCGAAACTGGAACGCTACGCAGTCTAGCGATTATCCCCGGCTATTGAGAAACTGGAACACCCCCTTTCCCACTAGTATAGAGGGGGCGGATTCGTGTGAAAGGGGGGTACCGATGTGTTCCGGCGAGCGGGTACCCTGGCAGCGGGTACAGGCTGCCCCCCTGGGCGGTCGTCGAAGACGAGTGTCTGATGCGTATCAGATTGTAGAGAAGTCGGTAGCCGAAGCAGGGGGCGAATAGCCGTTGTGTGTCGCGTGGAGAGCGCGGCCTGTCGTAACGTAGGAGCTGGTGGGTGGCGTCGAGGTGTCGCGTCGAGCGCGCGTGGCGAACGTACGGAGTTGCGGTACGAACGAGTGGGAGTGGATGGTCGTGTCGCGGAGGTGCCTACACTGGGGTCAGCTGGCTGTCGCGCGGGGAGGTCAGGATGCGTATCTCAACCAGGTCAGGGACGTGCCGCGTGTCGCGGCTCTCGCCTCGTGGTTCGTTCTTGACGTGGGGACCGGGTACGGTGACGTCGACTTCGCGAGGGGCTGTCGGCTGTACTCGAGGCTGGGGGTCGCGCCGTCGTGAGACGCCGTGGGCTGTCGATAGGGCATAGTGGTGTGGCCTCGGCGGCCGAGTGGTCGCTGTCGCCACCGCGTTCCGGCGTGACGGCCGTCGGCTCGCTGCTCTGGCGCGTATGGATGGCCGATCGGTGTGTCTCGAGAAGGGTGCCGCGCGCGTCGGGGTCGCGCGCGCTTTGGATCGAGACCGCCGCGACGAGCAGAGCTCGTCGGACGGTCTCCGTGGGTGAATCAGGACCGTGTCGCAGCGGCGGCTGATTTCCGGGACCTGCTCCACACGCTCTGGCCGCTGACGGCGGGCCGCGATTTCGGGGAATCGCGTAGCTTTCCCCGAAATCGGCCGCCTCACCGGCCAGTCCGTGGGAGCCGATGTCGTCCACTCACCCGCCGAAGTCCGCGGATTGCGCGGTCACGAGGCACCGACGCGAACCGGACCCTACCCGCGAGCGCAAACCGCTCGCGGGTCCCTTCCAGTCCGCGACGGCGCCTCGTAACACCGCTCATCGAGCGGATTCGGCGGCCTCGGGAGACATCGGGTCGTGCTACGACCAGGTTTCCTCACTCGGTCGGCCCCCTTGCGCTGGCGCGTGCAGTAGCGCGCGCCGCGCACTCACCGGGAGGGGCCGCCGGAGCCACCAGCGATTTCCGCGGACCCTACCCGCCCCCACCGGGGCGGGTCCCTTCCACGGAAATCGGGCGCCTCTGTCGGCCTCCCGGCGAGTCGGGGCGAAGCCGGGCACGGGGCCTGCCGAGCCGAAGGCACGGGAGATCGCGTCGCTCACTCCGTTCGCCTGAGTCACACGTCGCCAGCACGCTGAACCGGACCGGGTCACGATTTCGTGCGGATACCTTCCCGCGCTCGCAAGCTCGCGCGGGCCCCTTCCACACGAAATCGACCGGTTCAGCGCGCGGCGACGCACGACTCACCCCGGCCATATGCGGCCGATTCATCTGCGTTCACCGACCCGCGCCCGGACCTCGATTCCGGCAGACACTACCCGCCTTCGGCGGGTCCCTTCTCCCGGAATCGGCCGTGCGCGGCTGGTTCACGTTGTTCATCGGCCGCATCTGCCGGGTTCGCGACTCCCGTACCTCGGCGGGCAGGGCCCCGCACCGGGCTTCGTCCTGGCGGTACGGGCCACCCGCCAGAAGCCGCCGAGCAAAAATTAATTTCTTTCCTCTTAAGCGTCCACGGTACGGGCGGGGGAAGCCGCCGTGCCGTTCCTGACCTGGCACGATCTCAGCGGACCCTACCCGCGCTCACACGTTCGCGCGGGTCCCTTCCACTGACATCGGCCAGCTCACCACGGCAGCCGGCTCCCCTGCCGGTACCCGACGGCGCTCGCGCTATCACACACGCGCGAGCGCCGTCGTTCCGACAAGCTCGAGGCCCTGACGCGGGCCGCGATTCCGCGGAGATACTTCCCGCGCTTCGCGCGGGCCCCTTCTCCACGGAATCGCCCGCCTCAGCACCTCTCGCCGTGTCGGAAGGAACGCTTAAGAGGAAACCATCCCCCCCACTTGTCGGATATGAACTGTACGTCTTGGGGAGACCACTTGCCGGATGCCTCTGGCGCGTGCATTCCCCTGATCGCGGCCGCCTTCGGCAGACACTACCCGCCTTCGGCGGGTCCCTTCTCCCGAACGCGCCCGCGTCAGGGGTGCACCCGCCGGACGCCTTCCAGCTTGTGGCGCTGGGCGCGGGCCTCGATTCCGGCAGACACTACCCGCGGCGCATCCGGTCGGTGCGCCGCGGGTCCCTTCTCCCGAAATCGGCCGCGCCAGCGGCCAAGACGCACAGTCCCTTCCAACTGTTGAGGGGGATTGAAATCATAGAGTCAGGTAGCCCGTGACAGGGCGTCGGGCCGTCGGCAGGCGGCGCCGGGCGGTCGGCGTGCGGAACGTCGGCCGCTCAGGCGCGCCCTGCGGTGGGTTTGTTCGCCCCTCCGCGGGGTGAAGGGTGTACGAATACACCCGTCGGTCGGCGGTCAGAAGACGGGCGCGATGGAGCGCGCCCGATAGGGGATCACTCCCCGGATACAGCAATGTCTAGTTTCAACTCAGGGCAAAAAAGCCCATCGGCGGTTGGACAGCCTGACAAGTACGACGAACTCGAGATGGATCTGCTCTACAGCAGTCCCCATCTGGAGAATGGCGATAACGTGGTCGGTGTGGATATTGACAAACGGCCCCCGACCCCGAACGACGACCCGGTTGAGGACAGCCGGGGGCAGGAACTTGTCCCCGGAAACTACGCGCGAGAACGCTCGGCGCGGATGGATGCTCAGTACCGGGCGGCTGCCTCACAGCACGAAACGTCGGACGAGGACGACCAAGATGACGAGACGGGGCTCCCCCACAGGCGCGAGATGACCGGCCGCGCAGGTGGCACCTACGCGGATGTTCAGGCAGTGATGCACGGCCAGCAGTTGGGCGACGTCGTCGAGGGCGATGTCGGCGAGCTGGTGCGTGGTGTCTCCACTGGGGTCTACTGGGAGCAGGCACTCGCGGAAATGGACGTCCCCGAGCCTCGACGCGACCTGCAAGCGCCGTTCGCGGAGGTGTCCCCGGAGCACTACACGCTGGCGACTGAAGAGCGAATGCGCGGGGAGTTCGAGGCCGATGAGCGGAACCGCGCGAAGGCGATCGCGGCAGAGGTGGCGGGCATCAACCGGGCAGCGCGGTCGCGGGACGATATGCGGACGCGGCAGCCGATTCGCCACTCCGTCTCAGAGAGTGACGACCCGTGGGAGGGCCCGCCGGCAGAGACGGTCGGCGTCAAGCGGGTCGACCCGGCAGACGACGAACCGGTCACGACGACGTCCGTGAGTGACGCCCCTGACCCACGGGCGTCACTCGACCAGGAGACGCTCGCTCAGGTGAACAAGGGTGCCGCGCGACTGGCCGAGCACTTCCAAGGCGAAGCAGCGATGTCCAGAGCGACGTTCGGGAAGTGCATCGCCCGGCACATCCAAGACGGGTCGGACGTGATGAACGCGACGATCGCCGTCAAGGAGACACTCGAGCGGATGTTCGAGATCAAGCAGCCCATCGGGTCGATCGATCCCTACGAGCAGTGGGAGACGACGGTCGAGGCGGAGGTGACCACGCTGTGGACACCGAAGCATCGGTCGCAGTACCAGGTGGGACTGGTGCAAGACGAGGCCGGCGACACGGCGAAGTTCACGGTCTGGTTCGCGGCGGGTGACAAGCCGACGCTCGCGGTGGGCGACCGGATTCGGGCGGAGCGGGTGCGTGTCAACGCCTACAAGGGTGATGCGACCCTGGCAGTCGTCGGTGATACGGACCTCACCATCCTCGACCGGGGTGACGGCCCGATGACGCGGCGGAAGCGGCAGTCGGATGATCCGACAATCGCTCCGTGGTCGGCCGATAGCGACCAGCACGCGTGGATCAACCACATCGATATGGAGCGGGCGATCGAGGTCACGCTCGGACGGCGGGACGACGAGTAGGCCATCGCTCGGCCGCTTTTTTGCGTGTGCCGCGAGTAGTCCTCAGGTAGGCATCGCAACCGGCTGGTTCGTGTGTGGCTCCCGGCACCCACTACCCACCGCCCCGCCCACCGCTCCGTGCTCGCGACGCAAGCGTCGCTGCGCGCGCAGCCACAACCTCGACAGCACCGCGTGGCCCGTGGGGGCGCTCGGCGACGCCATCACCCGTGGCGACCGACGTGAGTTTGTCCCTCCCAACAGGGGGTGAGGTGACTTCACAGATGTCCAGCGCAGCAGCTCCCCGTGAGCGATCGCGACCGCGTCAAGCACAGCTGTCCGACTTCCGTCGGCGACCCCGCGAACCGGGGCTCTTCGAGCCACCGACGATCGAGGACGACGACTGGTGGCCTGGGAAGGCAGGTGAAGATCGATGACCGAACGGACGCTTCGCATCGAACGGGCGGTCAACGAGGTGATGAACGACCTTCCGGCTGACGTCGCGTCCGAGGACATCGTCGACCAGCATATGCAGCGACTCGTCGCGGACTACGGCCTCTCTGTCGATCGTGCACAGACGGCCACTCGGCAGTACCTCACTGCGTCCCGCGAGGGAGTGGCGGAGTACCTCGTCACCCATCTCGCTCGGACGACTGAGACGCCGCCGACCCGTGACGCGGTCGTCGAGGATCTCGAATTCCTCGCCAACTGGAGTGTCCCTCTCGAAGACGCCTCTGCTGTCGTCCGCCGGAAGTACGACCCCGTGGACCCGGCCGACCCTGACCCAGCCGATCCTGACTCTGGCCTCGACTCGGCAACGGGCGTTCCAACGGGTGCAACCGATGCTGAGGTCGCGGCTGCGATCCCCAGTCTTGACGACCACGAATGGTCGTCCACATCCGACCGCGCCGACCCTGGCCCCGACGACTCAGATATCCTCGACGCCGATTCACGGGAGACAGATGACGGCACCGCCGCCCCTACCTACAGACGCATTTGGAGGACACGGATTGTCGCCCGTCTCGCCTCGACGATCCGCACCGCTCGCCGGAGGCTGGCCGAGCATCGCCTCTGACCAAAGACCGAAACGCACCGCACGCGGTTTATCCCCCCGCGGGGGGTGAAGGGGGACTCACGACTATGCAGGTAATGAGCCGAATCCCGGCGCGCGTGGCGACACCCACCACCCGCGTTCCCGTCGCAACGGCGGTTTATTTCCCCCGGATTGGGGTGCAGGGGCGTGAGCAGGAAGGCGCGCAGGGCGTCGGCCTGACTCGAGACGTCCCACCAGCCGATTCCAGAATGCGAATCGGAGTGACCAACGATGGCAGTAGCTAATTCCATTCCCGACGAAGCGGTAGAGCTCGCTGACCAATTCCCGGACGAAGTCGACGTGGACGAAGCGGAGATCGCCGAGCGATTCTCGATGCTCGTCGACGAGTACCGCGTCCCGAAGGACGAGGCCGTCCGCACCACGCGGAACTACTTCCTCGACGCGTACGGACTCGAGTATGACGATCTAGACGGTCAGAGCGGTTCCAACGGTCCGGCCGACGATCGCGAGATTGCGACCGTTGAGGGCCCGAACGAGTGGCTCTCGGTCACGGCGAAGGTCGTCCAGCTCTGGGACAACGATGTCGACTCCATCGCTCAAGTCGGCCTCATCGGTGACGAGACCGGCACCATCAAGGTGACCGTGTGGGAGTCCGCCGACGCACCGACCATCGAGGAAGATGGCGTGTACCGGTTCGAGAACGTCGTCTCCGACGAATATCAGGACCGACTCAGCGTCCAGGTCAACTCCGCGTCCGACATCGTTCCCGTCGACGACGAGGACGCCGACGACCTCGAAGTCGGCTCGACCGATGTCGAGGCCGCTGGCGCAGTCGTGGCTGTCCAGCCCGGAAGCGGCCTCGTCAAGCGATGTCCCGCCGAGGACTGCACGCGCGTTCTCCAGAACGGGCGCTGCTCCGAACACGGCGAGGTCGACGGCGAGTTCGATCTCCGCGTGAAGGCGGTCCTCGACGACGGTCAGACGGCCTACGACGTCCTCTTCAACCAGGAAGCCACCGAGGATCTTACTGGCATCACCATCGAGGAGGCCAAGCAGATGGCGATGGATGCTCTCGACACGAGCGTCGTCGCCGACGCCGTCGAGGAGGAGATCCTCGGACATTCCTACACGGTCTCAGGGCCGGTCATCGGCAACTACCTCGTGGTCAACGACTGCGAGGAGGGCAACACTCTCTCCGAAGACGCTGTCTCGCCCGGCAGCGCAGCGAACGGTGACCGCGAGGTCGCCAAGCGCGTCTTCGCCGAGGAGTTCAACAACGCAACAAGCACCTTCACCGAATCCGACGAAGACCGTGCGCCCGTGTACTCGCTGCTACCGTCGGGTGAGAAAGCCAATCGCGTCTTCGTGGTCGGAACGCTGACCGAGACGACGGACGTCGGCAACGACTCCGAGTACTGGCAGGCCCGCATCGTGGGCCCGACCGGGACGTTCTTCGCCTATGCTGGGCAGTACCAGCCCGAGGCCACCAGCGTCCTGCGGAACGCGGAAGCCCCGGCGTACGTCGCAGTGGTCGGCAAGGCGCGCACCTACGAGACCGACGACGGTGACGTCAACGTCTCTATCCGCCCCGAGTCGATCAGCATCGTCGACGGTGAGGCTCGGGACGCGTGGGTCGCGGAAACCGCCGAGCAGACGAAGGCACGGCTCGAGGCGTTCGACCCCGACGACCCCACCGAGAACGACGACGAGCGCAACTACGATGCGATGGCGGTCGACCTCTACGACCCTGACCTCGATGCCTACGAGGCGATGGTCAGCAACGCTCTCGACGACCTCGAGGCCGGCGAGATCAACGAAGGAGAGGACGACGAGTAGGGCGGCGCACTCCCAGCTGACGCTGTCTCTCCCTCTGTCGTTCGACTCGTCTCACGCACTTCCATATCCACACTTCGGGGGTTTCTCCCCGGCAAGATTTTTTTTGCATACGCTCCCGACTCCACCCCGAGCTCGGTCACGATGTAGAAGCGGCTGTCGACGCCGCGAACAACTGGCTCGTCGACGAAGCACAGTCCCTCGCATCTGTCGACGAAAAAGAATCGATCGTGGACTACTCAATCTCCGTCGAGTACCTCTAATCCCCTAGAGCCGTCCGCTCGCGTATCGGACAGGCAGTAGTTTGTTCTCCCCTGCCGAGAGTGAGGGATTTCCTATGACCGACAATCGTGACGGACAGTCCCCGAATCAGCACTCGGATGACTCCGTGCTCGCCGATGAGGAGTACGACCCCCTCGCGGAGTACAAACCGTACGCTGTCACTTCGACGAGCTCGGATGGCATTGCTCATCACGTGCATACGAGTCGCCGTCCGGACTGGAAGCCGGGGCAGCCGTGCCCACACTGTGGATCGAAACTGATCGTGTCCTCCTTCATCGGGACGGAAATTGCGCGGCATCGTGGCGGCAAAGTCACGCGGCTCGGCGGAGGTGATCGGCTCGGCGCCGTCGAGTATCAGTGCGCAGACTGCGAGACTGTCCTCTACAAGGACGCCGCGTTCGATCTCTGGACGACCCTCCACTTGGACTGACCGTCGAGACTACGATGCCTCCACCAAGGAGTCACAGGTCCGTCCAGTACGGCCGTTTTTCGCACTCCACGAGAGATGTAAGCTCGAGTGAGACGTCCCACACCACCCTCGAGAACAGTCTACTCGCGTCTACCGACAACCACGACGACACCAACGACCACAATCCATCACACCTATGGCAGAATCCACACCCGAATCACCCAACGGTACCGACACCGACCCAGCTGACGAGCCCGACATCGACGTCGAGGCCGATACTGAGGTTGACGCCTCTGACACGGAGGCCGAAGCCCCCGACGCTGACGGGACGGAAGTCGAGAAAGCAGATGACGCAGAGACCGATAGTGACGGCAGCGATGAGGAGTCGCCGTCCGACTCCCGCCCACCCCAGGCGTTCTCGGCGATCATCGCGGCTGACCGCCTCGACCAGACGATCACCACGCTTAGCGTCCTCGTCGACGAATCCCGTGTCCACCTGAACGATCTCGGCCTTCGCCTCGCCGCTGTCGATCCCGCGAACGTCGCGATGGACGAGACGAACATCACCGAAACCGCCTTCGAGTCTTACCAAGCCGATGGTGGCGTCCTCGGCGTCGACCTCACCAAGCTCGCCGACGTCGTCGGTATGGCTGATAACGACGATCTCATCCAGATGTCGCTCGACCCGGAGACCCGCAAGCTCCTCATCGAGTTCGGCGGTCTCGAGTACACGCTCGCACTCCTCGACCCCGACACGATCCGCCAAGAGCCCGACATCCCCGACCTCGACCTCCCAGCACGCGTCGTCCTCGAAGGTCGCGACATCGACCGTGCTGTTCGGGCCGCCGATATGGTCTCCGACCACGTCGAACTCATCGTCGATCCCGACGACGAGGCCTTCCGCGTCCACGCCGAAGGCGATACCGACGATGTCGACCTCGAACTCAGTCGCGACGACCTCATCGACCTCGAGATCGGCGCTGCCGACTCGCTCTTCTCGCTGGACTACCTCAAGGATCTCAACAAGGCGATCCCGAATGACGCCGAAGTCGAAATCCTCCTCGGCGAGGATTTCCCCGCGAAGTTCAACTACGAGTACGCCGACGGCGCCGCCACTGTCACCCAGATGCTCGCCCCCCGGATTCAAAGTGACTGATGTCTCCAGAATCCATGACGTCCGATTCGACTCCACCACTCGATCCTGAACTCGAAACGAACGCCGAACAGACTGGCCTCGATGATTCCCAGCTCGTTGAGGGTGAAGCCGTCGTCGACCTCAACATCTCCGATGACGTCGCCTACGACGTCGACGATCTCGGCGACGGCCGCATCGCCATCCAGTACTGGGAAGTCGATCCCTGATCCCCACACTCGTACCGCCCTGCCCCGACTGCACCCTTGAGGTTAAACGTCCGGGCAACGCACTTTCGATTGATTGCCCGTGAAACCCTCTGCTGCTGCCCCCGCTGGCCAGATCCTCGCGTACAGCTGCCCCCGTTGCGAGCACAAGGGGGTCTACTACTACACCGATCTCGCCCTCTACGACAACGACCGCGATCCTGGTGAGGACAGCATCCTCCCTGAGCACGCGCCCGCCGTCCCCGGCAGCGCGATCGACGCCGACGCCGATGCCATCGTTTGTCCGAACGAATCGTGTGGGCTCGTGCAGTTCCGCCATGTTGCGTTCGAACTCCTTCCCTCGACGGCTGTCCGCGCACGTCGCTCGACATCGGCGGACGACGAGACGAGCGCGCTCGTTGAGGCTACTCCGTAGTCGGCCTCGGGAACACCTCACTCCGCTCGTCGAAGCACCGTCATCCACGGCTCTCTGAGGTCTTGCACGATATTTCTCTCCCTCCACTGGAGGTGAAGGAAGTTATGACGAAGGAGTCACCACCGTCAGAGTCGGACGTGTCGCGTGCCGGCTCGAAGAGTCGCTCAAAGACGAACGCCGACGCGGCTGTCTCTCAGTATGTGGAGCTCGAAGCGGGGACACGCGCCTTCGATGAATCGGCCGGCGAACGCCCCTCGATCCGCGATACTGTCGACTGGCTCGCCGAGAACGAGGCTACCGTCGGTGGAAGCCTCGTGAACCACCGCGTGATGACCGGGCAATCCGCGCAGACTACGGATGTCCCCCTGCGCCCGGAGCTCTCCGAGGCGATCCGCGAGAAGGGCATCGATCAAGTCTACGACCATCAGGCGGAAGCGATTCGGCACGCTCGACTTCGTGACCACGTCACCCTTGCGACCCCGACCGGGTCGGGGAAATCACTCCCGTATTCGATCCTCGCCGCCGAGCGCGCCCTCGTCGACGACGGCCGCACTCTCTATATCGCACCGACGCGCGCTCTCATCAACAACCAAGCCGACGATCTCTACGACTTCCTCCAGAACGTCGACCCCCATCTTGACGCAGGCCGCTACACGGGCGGACTCTCTCGACACCAGAAACGCCGCGTCCGCGAGCGGCAACCGCACGTTCTCGCGATGACGCCTGATATGATCAATTACTCTATTCTCCCGTTCGCCCACAAACTCTGGGGCTGGTTCCTCTCCAACTTGGACCTGATCGTCATCGACGAACAGCATCAGTACCGTGGCGTCTTTGGTAGTCACGTCGGCGTCGTCCTTCGACGACTCCGCCGGCTCGCGAAGACCTTCGACGCTGACCCGACGATCGTCGCCTGCTCAGCCACCATCGACAACCCTCGCCAGCACACTGTCCAGCTGACTGGCGTCGACCCAGCCGACGTTCACGTCGTCGACCAGGACACAAGTGCTGGCGGCTCAACGCACTGGCTCTTCTGGCAACCACCCCGCGGCCAGCAGGGGCAAGCTCGATCGACACACCGGACAACTGCACGTCTCGCAGCGGCGCTCGTCGAACGCGGTCTCCAGACTATCGTCTTCACGCGAAGCCGACAAGCGGCCGAACAGTACGCTCAGGTCACCGCTCGCCGCCTCCAGCGTGACGGTTATCCCAGCCTCGCCGACGACGTGGCCGCGTATCAGGCCGCACTCTCGGACGAGCGGCGAGAAGAACTTGAAGCCGGGCTGCACTCCGGCGACATCCGCGTCGTCTGGAGTACGAATGCCCTCGAGGTTGGGATCAACATCGGGAACCTCGACGCTGTCCTCGTCGACGGCTATCCGGGAACACGGATGGAACTCTTCCAGCAAGCCGGCCGTGCCGGCCGGGGGACCGACCCGAGCATCGTCGGCCTCGTCGGCGGCGCCGATCCGCTCGACCAATACGCACTCGACCATCCGGATGATCTCCTTGACGGCAGCGTCGAATCCGTCGAATGCAACCCCAAGAACCCACGTGTCCTTACCGAACATCTCCCGGCAGCCGCCGCCGAAGCCCCCCTCTCCACCGACGACAACACTTGGTTTGGCGATGACCTCCCGAAGTACGTCTCAGCACTCACCGACGCCGGCGTCCTCGACCGCTCGCTCACATCGACAGATATCACGTGGACGTACGTCCCCGACGGGGGACCGCCGCCGAGCCAGCACGTTTCCCTCCGGTCGATCAACTCGCGCTCGCTCCGTATCGTTGTGACACCGGACGACCAGTCCTCCCCGGATATCCCCGCGAGTAACGAGCTCGATGTCCTCGGTGAACTTCCACTCGCCTCCGGTCTTCGTGATGCCCACCCCGGTGCGATCTACTTCCATCAAGGCCAGCGATACCGCGTCATCGACGTCGATCTCGATCCGGAAACCTCGCCGGGAGCATCCGGCTCTGCCTCGCCAATCGCGTGGGTTGAGCCTACAAACGCGACCTACACGACTAGCGCGGTCACAGACCGCACGCTCACGCTCCAAGACGCCGACGAGTCACGCGGCCTTCCCGGCACAGCCGACCCTGAGGTTGCGACTGACGGCGGTGACGCAAGCGCCGACACAGCACCTCCCGCCGTTCAGCTCACCGAGTTGACCGTCAGCGAAACCGTCGTTAGCTACTACACCCACCAGTCCGGGAGTTCGAATGGACCTGTTCCCATCGAGACCGACCTTCCGGAAACCGAACTCTCCTCGGATGGTCTCGTCATCAGCATCCCGCCCACCATTCGGGATGCCTTCACCGAGGAGCATCCCAACGCAGATGACCCTGACGCGCCATCGCCGTCCTTCGAGGGGAGCCTCTACGCCCTCACGAACGCACTGCTGGGAGTCCTTCCAGCAACCGTCCTCTGCGACCGCAGCGATATGCGCGGGCTCGCAATCTCGCGTCTCGACACAACCGGCCACCCTACGATTGTCCTCTACGACGACCATCCTGGTGGTGTCGGCCTCGCTCGTAGCGTCTTCCAGCACCTCGAGGATGCCCTCGAATTCGCACAGACTCGCGTTGCCGACTGCGAATGTGATGAGGGATGCCCGGCCTGTATCCACCACCCTCACGACGCCTCGAGCAACCAGACGCTCGACAAGGTCGGCGCGCGTCTCCTTGCGGATCTCCTCCTCGACGATACGCACGCGGCCTGACCACTGCATCATCTCCCCTTCGCGACACCCTCCCATGGACTAAAGTCAGAGAACTGCATATATTCTGGCGAGTTGACTACTCATGGCGAGCGATCTCCCCGCCCCACCAACCGAGTCAGGCGTCTATCCCGAGGACCGTATGAAGGTCTCACGATGGCTGACCTGGAAGGAAGCCGATGACGGCCGCAAGATTCCCCGCGCACCCTACCACAACTCAAACCAGCCAGATCGGTACGTCTCCGCGCAGGACCCAACCATCTGGACGGACTTCGAGACCGCAGCAGAGTGGGCGGATAAACTCCCTCATCACCAACTTGCGTACGTTATTCCCGACCGCAACGACTTCGAGACCGACCTCGTCGTCATCGACTACGACGACGCCCGCGATCCCGAAACGGGTGAAATCCATCCCCTCGTCCATGATCATCTTGCTGACGCCGATTCCTACGCCGATGTCTCTCCGTCTGGAACAGGTGTTCACATCCTCTGTCGCGGTCAGCTCCCCGAGCGCGTCAAGACCATCTCTGACGACCTCTCCGAACACGAGGCCTTTCCCGAGGCGTCGATCGAGGTCTACGAGTCCGCGCGTTTCATCACGATGACCGGCAGACACATCGCCGGTACACCCACCGAGACGCGCGACTGCCGGACCTTCCTTGATGGGCTCGTCGAGGACTATGCGACCGTCTCCGCAGCGACCCCCGATGAAGTCGCCTTTGAACCGGATACTACTCGCGAGGACATCGAAGACGTCGAGACCACGAGTGACATTCAGGATGTTTTCGACGCCATCCAGCACGTCCGACCGAGAGACATCAGCCTCCGCTCGACTGTCACTGAGGAGCGCGCTGACGGTACGCAGTCACTGGATCCATCCTGGGCGAACTCTTCGTCTGGCACGCGCCTCGCCCAGCTCGATGAAGGCTGGGTGTACCGCGATGGTCTCATCGGCCTCGACGCTCTCCAAGTCGTCGCCCTTGAGGAAGGCATCATTACTGGCGAACGAGATTATCCCTCTGGGGAGGACTTCTGGGAGGCCGTCGACGAGCTTCGTGCTCGCGGCGCGCACATCCCCGAGTACGAGGAGGACAAGTCGGAGGCCGCCCCATCGGCAAGCGACTGGTCGCCTGCTCCTGACTACACCCCTGACCGCGATGCCGACGCCCCGGCGACGGGCAGTTCATCACCGTCCGATCTGGGGTCATCCCACAGTAGCGGTCGGACGCGTGGCCGCGATTCTCCCCGACGCGGCGAGGGCGCAGAATCACTCTACAAGGCAGAAATCGACCGTCTTGAAGCCGAACTCGAAGCTCGAGAGGAGCGGATAGACGAACTCGAAGCCGAACTTGATGAGCGAACAAAGAAACTTCGGCGTATCCACGTCCGTAACTCCCAACTCGAAGACGCCCTCGAGAACGACGCCGAAGTCCAAGTCCGTGCCCTCGATACTGACATGCTCGTCGACATCCTGGATGACCAAACGCTCGTTGCGATCGTTGAGTATGTCGTCGACACCCACGCTGACGACGATGGCAATCTCGAGCTCTCCACAGCCGACGACTCAGGTGGGCGTCTCGACCGTCTCAAGTCCTTCCTTCGCTCGGACTCCTCGTCCTCAACTTCCCGCTGAACACCTGGTGATTTTCACTCGGTATCAGGGGTGTCCTCCCTATCTTAGAGCCGCATCCACCGTCTTACCTCCCGGTTCCTGTTTTTCTTCCCCAGACGTGAGGTGGCGGGAGTCATCACCGATCCCTCTCCGTCCCTCACTATGACCGAGAACGATTCATCCACTCCCGATAGCAACCGGGTTCGGACTCGCAAGATACCCGACTCGGAACGTACGACTGGACCATCCGAGACCACTGACGCCGCCGTCGCTGCTAGGACCGTTACGTGTCCCGAGTGCGACGGAGATCTTCACGTCGACCACGTTCATGGAGAAACCCGGTGTGCTGACTGTGGACTCGTCGTCACGGAGAATGCTATCGACCGCGGCCCCGACTGGCAGGCCTTCTCTGCGGACGAACGGGAACAGAAGTCCCACACAGGGAGTCCACTCACGCCAACCCAGCACGACTTTGGCCTCAGAACCGAGATCGACTGGCGCAACAAGGATGCCCACGGGAACACCATCTCCTCACAACGGCGAGCGCAGCTGACCCGACTTCGCACGTGGCAACAACGGTCCCGGACTGGGAACTCGAAGGAACGCGGCCTCAAGGCGATGCTTTCAGAAATCCAGCGTATGGCCGCTGCTCTCGATCTCCCCGACGATGACCACGACATCGCCGCCGTCATCTGCCGCCGGGCCAGTGATCAGGACCTCCTTCCCGGTCGGAGTTACGAAGGCGTCGCGACTGCCGCCGTCTACGCCGCAATCCGGCAAGCTGGCCTCCCACAGGATCTCGAAGCCCTCACGCAGGTCAGTCGAATCGACGATAAAATCCGTATCAAGCGCACCTACCGATATCTCGTCCGCGAACTCGAGCTCGAAGTCCCGCCGCCCGATCCACGAGACTATCTCTCCCGCCTCTGTTCGGAACTCGATCTCAGTCAAGAGACCAAGCGGTTTACGATGGAACTCCTCAAGGACGTTATGGAGGCAGGCATCCACTCCGGGAAGCATCCCGTCGGGATCGCCGCCGCTGCCCTCTATGTCGCCACGCACCACTCAGATTCTCCTTCCAGTGACTCGTGTACGCAATCCGAACTTGCGGAGGCCGCGAACGTGAGTGTGGTCACGATTCGCAACCGCTACCACGACATCCAGGATACGTGTTTCCCGATGGTCGAAGCCTGACTTCTCGAACGTGGCCGACCACATTTTGACGACCGACAAATTCAACCAGAGGATATCGAATTACGCACCAATCTTTATGAAGTCATATTCTGAATTTCAGCTATGCCGACAGTTGAGGTGTGGTCACTGTGGCTGCACATTGCTGCAGGCATAGCCGCTCTGTTCGCTGGCCTCGGCGCACTCGTGACCAAAAAGGGAGGAATGAGACATCGTCAAGCCGGGAAGGTCTTTCTCGTATCGATGGGCGTTGTTGTTGCCACAGTGTTCGTCCTAGTAGCTATCGACCCTGTGGCGTTCCGTATCATCCTCACCCTCGTTGCGATCTTTAGTGGATACCTTGCGTTCTCAGGATACCGTGTACTCTCTCGAAAACGCCCGACCAGTACTGCCCATATGGTCGACTGGGGAGCTGCTGGGAGCGTCGTTCTTGCGTGTGCGGGACTTGGTCTGTGGGGCATCAACTGGTTTCTTGATGGGAATTCTTTCGGGGTTGTGATGATCGTCTTCGGTGGAATCGGCATTGCGTTCGGAACACTGGATATTCATTCATTCTATGGTGAGAATTCTGGGGAATGGATGGTCAGCCACCTCCAACGGATGATTGGTGCGTTTATTGCTACGGTTAGTGCCGTTTCAGCTGTCAACCTCACGTCCGAACTGGGAATTATAGCGTGGTTGTTGCCTACTCTCCTCGGCGTTCCCCTCATCGCATACTGGTCAAATAAGTACAGTTCTCCCTGAATATGGATGCTTCTGAATCTAATTTCAAGCCGACCACATCGATTTCAAACAATCAAGAAGATGGATCATTTCAAAATATACAGCCGTAGGCTAATCCACACGACTGCCGACGCAATGATTTTCTCCTCTAGGCCACCGCGTTAGGTTGTCCGACGGCAATCACTGAACCGTTGCCCCTGTAGATCCTCGTCGATTCATCTACTGGTTTCTCCTGCGCGATCGGGATAGACGCGCAGATAACATCGTCACCTCCCTTCCTCATATCCCACTATGCCATTCACGAGTCCCCCGACCCCTGCGCTTGAGACGGCCACTTATCCAGCAGACTGTCGTGACCACGACCAGTGGTTGACCTGGAAGCCAACCGACAACGACCGAAAGGTCCCACGAGCGCCCTATGCCTATCCGGACTGGCCCAAGCGGTATGTCGATGCTCAGAACCCCACGGTCTGGACGGACTTCGAGTCCGCCCAAGACTGGGTCGAGAAGCTCTCCGCCGGTTTCGCCCTTGCGTACGTCATCCGCAACCGTGACGAGTACCCCGACGAAGACCTCGTTGTCGTCGATTACGACGATGCTCGTGATCCGGGAACTGGCGCTATCCATCCTGTCGTTCACGAACACTTGCAGACTGCAGACTCGTACGCCGACGTCTCCCCCTCTGGAACAGGCGTACACATCCTCTGCCGCGGTCAGCTCCCCGATGACGTCACGACTGTTGCCGACGATCTTCCCACCCACGACACCTTTCCGGACGCCTCTATCGAAGTCTACGACTCCGCCCGCTTCGTCGCGATGTCCGGCCAACATCTCGTCGGGACGCCCACCGAAACGCAGCCGGCGCAGGCGTTCATCGACGACGTTGTTGACGTGTTCACGACCCCGCAGCCACAGGCAGATACCTCATTTGAGGTTTCAGAGTCGCCCATGGACGCGTTGCCTGAGGCCCCCTCGCCGTCTCCATCTCAACGGTCACCGCCAACATCCACGACCAACATCGAAGACGTCTACCGGGCGGTCGAGACGACGCGACCGTCCGAAATCCGCCTCGACTCGCCAATTACGGAAACTCGTAGTGACGGCACGAAATCACGGAACCCCTGTTGGACGAACTCGGACTCGGGGACGCGCCTCGCCGAGATGGACGACGGCTGGATCTATCGGAACGGCCTCATCGTTCTCGATGCCCTCCAGATTGTTGCCCTCGAAGAAGGCATCGTCACAACTACCGGCGAGTATCCCTCTGGAAAGGACTTCTGGGAGGCTGTCGAGGAACTCCGCGCTCGCGGTGCCGACATACCTGAGTACGAAGCCGGCTCCGACCGTAAGGAAGCGTCCGACCAACCCACGCCGCCCCCATCCCCGACAGCTGGCCGGTCGCTGCGGGACCTCCACCGCAAACTCAGAGTGAAAACCATCGAGCGAAACCAGCTCAGAGACGAAATCGTCACTCTTCGTCGAGAACTTGCCGCTCGAATCCGTGACGTCCGCTCGTAACCCGGCGTCCTCCCCGTGAGTGATCCCGACGCGAACTCCCCATCACTCGATCGGGTTTCTTTCCGGCCGTTACAGGTGACCCGCGAGGAGACTCACTATGGCCAACACCAGCCCACGTACCTTCACAGCATTGACCGACCACCCGCTCCCGCTTGACGAAGACGAGGTCGCGGCGTTCGCCGAAGACCATTCCCAGCTCGACCCGGACACCCACGTCGACGCCCTCCACGAGGACTACATCACCTTGCTCGCGGAGACCGCCCAGTGGCGCGTCTTCACCATCGATCTCTACGGTTTTGATGGTCGCGTCTACCTCTGGAACGGCGCTCTCGGCGAAGGTCTCGCCCTCCCCACGAACGAGTGGGCAGCAGGGAACCTCGCCGAAGCCTTCGCACTCTACCGGCAGGCCATCGCCGACAATATCAGTCGTGACGACCTCCCCGTCACGCTCGACGAAGACGCCGAGTGTCCCTATTGCGGAGGCGAACTCTCCTCCTCGACGACGCCATCCGGTTCGATCGACCAACGCTGCACGGGTTGTGGCGAACATCGAAGCATCGGGTGACTCGGCTTACCGTCCTGACTACGAAAACATCGAGCCGCCTGCTGATCGAGATCGGACCTCTCACCCCGGCTTTCTTTCCACCTACGGGAGGTGAGGCGAATTCAAATATGTACTACAGAGTCCGATTCCCCGACGTCGGCGCAGGCGCGACGCGGCTTGCGTGCTTCATCGAAGGCGAGAGCGAAGCCGCGGTTCGCGAGCTGGCAGCCGACCACCCGCACTTCCGAGGCTGGGACGCTTCGAAGGGGAGCGTCCGGAAGACGAACCTCGCGAACCGGAAGTCACTCGAGAACCGAATTATGGATGTCAGCAATCCGAATGCGGCCGTCCTCGAGGACGGCACCGTGCTTTGTCGATCCCTGGAGCGCGACGAGGTCGTCAAGCACCACCCCGAACGGACGTAGGCGCTCCACGACCGACCGAACCCCCACCGCCCCCCGCACAGCACCGCACGGCGTAGGCGGATTTCTTCCTCCCATCGAGTGGTAGAGGGCGGTGAAAACGCCCCTCAGCGCACACTAGGCGGACGACAATCCTCCCACGTCAAACTCAATCCTAGAGGTTATTCACGATGTCAGCTGAAAATCAGCCCAGTTCAGAGCACCGCGATGCGCCACGAAGTGACCGTGATTTCGCGGTCGACGAGAGTATCGATGTCCGATCACTTATTGCGAAGGAACAGACGCTTCCCTTCCTCGGGCTCACTCCCGCGGACGCAACAACCGTCGACTATCCGGACGGTATCGAGCCCTCTGGCCGCCGCTTCCTCAACGCGGACGCGAGTGAAGCCCGCTCACTCAAAGCCGTCATCAAGGCGCTTCCGCAGGCCAGCAGCGGCGAACTCCGCGCTGTCAACGAGTTTGTCGATCCAGCGGACGAGACGATCGACCCTGAGGAGATTCGTGACGTCGACGGCCTCAACGCCGATCTTCTCGAAGCCGCAACTGGCCAGTCCGTCGAAGAGCTCGCCGCGAACGCACCAAGTGACCGTCTCCTCGACGTCACCGATCACCAGGATATCATCGACCGCCGTCGTCTCGCTCTCGCGGCACTCGGCTACTCTGTCAAGTTCCGCTGGCAGATCTCGACCTCCAGGTACTCGATCGTCAACCCTGAGGAGGCCTACCTTCCGCTAATGGGAGCGCTCCAAAAGCACGGCGCCGACGAGGCGTTTGGATGGGTCGATATGCGGGACTGGGGCGGCGTCGCGAAGCTCACCGTCATCCTCCCAGACTTCCGCCGTGAACTCGATATGAGCCAGTCGGATGGCTCAACGAAGGCCGCTATTCGCGAACACGATGCGCTCGCCGACGTCGACCCCACGATGAGCGACGGTAGTGACGATGACGATAGAGATGACGAGACGGCGACTGTGACGGTCTACGGTGGTATCCAGACCGGCTACGACTTCCGTGGCTCCCAGACGATGTGGGCGAAGCCCCTCCTCTTCTTTCCGGGATCGGGGACGGTTATGTACGGTGTCGGCCAGCGGTACTCACGGCGACACGTCGGCGATGTCACGAACGCTGCTCACGAACGCGCTCACGACCGCGTCCCCATTATGGAGTGGTGGGGAAACATCTACGACGATCTCGACGCGCGAACGACCACCGTGGACGATGTCCTCGTTCGCGCCCGCTCGGTTGCGATCGACTTCGAGGTACTCCCCTTCGATGTCGACGACTTCTACGTCTATCTCGGTATCCCCAGCACGTACGCCGAGAGCGCGAGTACTCGAGCTACGCGCATCGCGATGCCCGACTTCTGTCCCACACTCTGGAACCTCCAGTTGTCGCTACTCGTCGCCCTCGGTGAATTCGAGGGCTCCCGAGCCTCAGACACCTTCCAGGCTTACAATGAGGTTGCCCGCGACATTCTCTTTTCACCCGGCAAATCCATCCAGCTTGCCGCCCGCGAGCACGACCTGCAGGCCGATGACGACGAACCGAGCATCGCGCCCGACCAGCAGACGCTCAGTGATGCTCTCGGTGAGGCATTCGCTATTCCCGGTGTCGAAGCCGCCTCTGAGCGCGACCTCTCAGATACTGACGCCCAGCGAGTCCAGAACACCATCCAGGAATCCCTCAATCAGTAGCCCGAGATACTCTCTTCCCAATCGAGATTAGCCCAAGTTCTCATGGTTTTCTTACGTAGCATACCTTGGATGAGCTAAGATTGGCGTGACCGATATGGTGTACAAAGGGTGCTGCGAGACCACTCTTTCGGGTTGGGTCCACACAAGATACTTATTATGCCTTTCTCAATTAAAATGATATGCAAATAGAACTCGATGGGGAGTCTTATGCTGTTACCACTGGGGGATATGAATCTCCAATCCCCTCGAATGCCATTCTTGATTTAGAGGAGGCAAAATACCAATCCCGATCTTGGAAGGGTTCGTTCTCGTCTGATCAAGTTGATCTAGCAGACATATACTCCTCCAATATTTGTCCGGATAGCCCGATGTTTACTATCCAATTCGGCCGGTCATCTGATGTAGATGAGGATCCAACGTACCAGGTTTTTGGAGAAGGAGTGGAATCCTTGACGCATGGGACAGAAAACATTCCAGAAATAGCATCAAAGGTTGAAGAAGTATTCCGAGACAGGGAGAACTTCTCGCTCCATCGTCCATTCATTCGTGCACACTCCAGACTTGCTGATGGTTCTGTCTTGTATACCGGCGTCTATTATTATGGACGTAGTACTGACTCAGTGAAACGATTTGAATTACGAATATTCCATCCAGATATACCGTTTGGAGTGGACCGATACGACGAGATCTTCGATTCAAGCCCGGTGAAGAAACCTCCCTATCTTGAGGAAGTGAACACAAAACGATATAGAGTGACAGACATTCCAGAACGAGCTACGGAGGTTGTGAGACCTATCATTTCCATTAGTGATTCAAGTGTTGAGACCGTAGCAATTGAAAACCCCATCACCTCAAACAATGTTCCTGAAAATGCTTGGGGGGCGTTCAAATCTCCAAACCAATTGTTTGCAAAATCATATCTGGTAGAGAATGAAGCTCAATCTGCAAAGATATCTGACTTCCGGGCGGTTTCTATAGATGATTTAGAGCCAATCTTTTATGAAGCAGAAATTCAGTAAGCCTTTCTAAGATGCTGTATTCGAGAAAATAGATTACTTGATGAATTTGACGTTTGATTTTGAATACCACCTGAATCGGTTCTCTCCTACCCACCTACGCTCGTATAGCGGTGGTATCTGCGACTAGTGAGTGGTCCATTTTCAACTCCACTTCCTTCTACGGCTTTACTGTAGTCCGTTTTTCCCGCACCTCAGTCCGTGAACGCGATTGACCACTTATGTCACAAGCAGCTCCACAGTCCATGAGTACCGACGATCAGCAACGGTTCCTCAGCCACCTCGCTGCCGGCCTCATCAAAGAGACCGGCGGAGATCTCCCAATCGAGACACTTCACCTCCGCGCCAGCGATTATCTCGACCTCGACGGCGACACCGTCACGCAACTCGCCGAGGAGGGAGCTAGCAACGGGATCTACACGCTTGACCGCGACAGCGACGGCGGTCAGCGCATCACGAGCGTTTCCCCAGAAGGCGACTGCCCGACCGAACTCGCCGCACACGTCGACGCTCTCACTGCCTCAGCCGACAGTATTGATTTCACCATCCTAGACGGTGTCGGCGAGAGCGTCGAGCAGAACCTCATCGACGCGGGGTACACCACGTTCGGCGAACTCCACCGTGCAGACCCTGAGGAACTCACGGACATCCCGACGCTTACGGGGAGTAAAGCTCAACTCATCGTCCAGCAGGCCGGCCAGCACGTCCAAGCCGAGACAAAGATCGCCGAGGACGCCCTCGCTCGCTACCGTGAACGCCTCGGGGACGACACCTCGGGCTCGGCCACCGTCTACTCCATCACTGACGTCGAACAGGACGTCGGCGACCCGCTTGCCATCGTCGACTCCTCGATGCCGGTCGAAGAGGGAACCTTCTACGGGCTCCCTATTCTCGAGGACAACGACCACCCGCATATCGTCCGAAAGCGCGATATGCCCACGCGGGCCGGTGAGGTAATCGCGCCGAAAACGACGACGATGGAGGATGTCCAGCTCGACACCCTTGAAGCGACCGCGATGAAGCTCGCTCGCGGCAACCGCGGTCTCCGACTGGTCGGCCCCCACGGCGCCGGGAAGAACTACCTCCTCAAATATCTCCACTACAAGACAAATCGCGTCCTCGTCAGCGTTGACGCCGATGCCTCGATGCTCGCCCAGGACCTCCTTGGTATCTCTACGGTCAACGAGGACCGCATTGTCGTCTTTCGCGACGGCATTCTCACGAAAGCGATGAAGCACGGCTACACGATCGTCATCAACGAGGTGAATGCCGCGCCGGCGGGCGTGATGATGGCGCTCCAGAAGGTCCTTAATCAGAACGTTCTCACCGTCAAGGAATCCGGCGAGGAGATCATCCCGCACCCGGCCGCTCGGATTGTCGTCACGATGAACCCACCAACGCGCGAATACCGAGGGAGCGAACCGATGAACGCCGCGACTCGTGACCGCTTCCAAACTATCTTCTTCGAATATATGGACCCCCAGGACGAGATCGACTTTCTCGATCAAAAGTACAACACAAGTCGCCAGCGCATCGACCGAGACAGCCTCCGTCGGATGGTTGAGTTCGCAAACGCCACCCGTGACAACGAAACGTGGCCGACGCTCTCCACACGGAAGCTCGAAGACGCCATCGACTGGTACGATATGGGGGCGAGCGTTCGCGGTGCCCTCAAGCACGTCGTGAAGGCGAGCGCCGAAACCCATCAGAACCCCGACGATACCTTCGAGAAACTCGAAGACACGTGACCGACAGGACCATCTCGCAACCCACACCTCACGATGACCTCACCTTTCAACGTCACTGTCGATGTCTGACCCACCACCGTACCTCGTCGAGAACTCTCTAGAGTACTTTTCCGATATCTCTCACGCCCGCTAACTCACCTATTCTGCGGACTTAGAGAGATTAACGAAAGACTTCGTATTTTCTGGGTGTCGTAATGATTTTCAGAAATTCTGTGACCAACTTAGATCTTGAGCTCGGAACAGCGGTAATACAGTACTGACGGCTAATTCTGAGCATCCCAAAGCGCTACCAAGATTGCAGCAATCCCAATCCCGGCTTTTCCCCATCCCTGAACCCAGGAAACTGTTATCACCGAAAAAACAACCACTACAAGTCCTATCCACGGGAGCCGTCTCCTCGTTTCCTTTGGTCTATTACTCATATCTCTTCATCAGATCGCCGGTAGTATTTTGACTGCGTGAACATATGCGTTCACATGACTCGATCAGATGATCCCCGCCCTGGAGCAGTTTTAACTCGTCAACAACGCGACTATCTTCGAGGAAACGTTGACAAGTCAGGTGATGCTGACCGCGCGTTCCGGTACAAGATTCGGAAACGACTTCGCACTGCTATGCACGATCTAGCACTTATTTATAACCACTTGTCAACGGATGAACTCCGAACGACGTTTGAAGACGATCACAGACCAGATGAGCCGGGAGATGACCCAATACCAGGGTATGCTCCCCGGAATAAATATGGGTTCATCGGGCATGGATATGAAGATGAGCTTGGAATCCCACGTGAAGGAGATCTTGAATCTGGATTCCCTGGTGAGATGAATGTAATTGAAGCTGGGCTTCTACATCTTATCGAATCCAATCCGAGGTATTCAAAAACAAATCCTTCGATGCAACGCTCATTACGCGACTCAGCCGCGTATCTGTGTAGAGCTGCTACCGCCGCACAGATCAAACCTGACCGGGTTCTTGAAGACGGGTATAATGTATTTCTTCGAGATCATGAACGGATGGACTGGATAGCATATGTCAGAAAATACAGCGAAAATGCAGCATACAAAGAAGCGCTAGATATAATCAAATCGCCTGAAAGAACTGATTTGAATAGGATGCACAGGACAGCTATTAACCGACGAGGAAAAACAGTAAACGACCTAGTTGAGCGTTTTGACTAATCATTCGTCAGTCCTGTACTCGAGGTATACTATGGCAAGATGGCCGTGGATCGCTTAGTAACACCCGATGCACCTAAACAATCGACAGGAGATACTACACCAACCACGCTCATACAAAATGACCCACATTCTCGCCGTATCTGACTGGCGCTCTCAACCTATTGACGATCTCTACACCATTCTCGAAACTGTAGAACCAACTCCAGATCTACTACTGTATGCCGGCGACGACCTCTCACGTTTCAAAAACGCTGATACTGACACAGATCATCTTGCAGAACTTGCTCGCCTCACGAAGCACCAACAATCACTCTATGTCCGAGGAAACGACGACTTCCCCCCGTCAACCGGTCCGCAATTCGATTCGGAATTTACCACCGACCTCCACAGGACACCATACATCTACGAGGATCTCGTGTTCATCGGCCAGGAAGGATCAACCCAAGGACCTGGTCTCATCACCTATACCGAGGACGACGTCCAACGGCACCTTTCCGAACACCGCACCGCTTGTGAAGACAGAATTCCGATTCTTGTCACACACACTCCTCCCTTCGGCATTCTCGATATCGGGAAGCGATTCGGGCAGCAACATATCGGGTCGAAGGCCGTCAGGAGCTTCATAGACGACATCCAGCCCCCAGTCACCGTCTGCGGTCATTGCCATCAATTCGGAGGCAGAGCCGAAACGCTCGAGTACGGCACGGTGATCAACATTGCGTCCCACGACGGAGTAGACGATCCAGGAAGGTACGCACTCATCACCATCGACGCCTCGAATGAGTCTATCGAGTACGAGTTCTACGACACTCGCAATCTGCTAGGGAGCCGGCTGACTGATCTCGTCCAGGTCGGGAGAAACCGAGTAGAACAGTTTAGTGAGTTAGGGATCACTAGCCCAGATGAGATTACCGAAGAACGGCGTGCCGAACTCGAAGCCCTCCCTGGAACATCGTCATGGCACGTGGACCGGTGGATTGCGCATCGACAGGCTTTCGAAAACGATGAGGTCGTGATGCTAAACAAGTCCGCCTTCAACGACCTTCACGATACGGAGCCGCTCCTCTTGGACATAGAAACGGATCTTCAGCAGGATCGGATTTGGCTGGTCGGCACCTACAGTTACCAGAATGATGCGTACCGGCAATTCTTCGATCCGGACGACGAGTCAGCACTCCTTCAGGAGCTGTCTGAGTACCTTGATGATCATGGCTCCGAGCCGATCATCTACTACGGAGGGAACTACTTCGACGAACAGTGTCTTAGTCGCAGATTCGACGAACACGGCATCACCGAGGGGATCGACCATCTGGAGCGAGCGCACGACCTCGGGATAACTGCCCAACAGGAACTCTTCGGGCCCTTCAATCGGCATAAATTGGACGTCGTAGCGAGCGCACTCGGCTTTGAGTATCAAGACCCGACCGTCGATGGATTTGTGGTCGGGAGCAAGTACACACGATATCTCCT